>JACCDK010039792.1_pt1 | contig 24405 bp, 21 predicted proteins | sample 7445871 | NCBI WGS metagenome assembly JACCDK01 (sample SAMN15323436, study PRJNA562643) | freshwater metagenome | isolation source: river surface water | place: USA:Blue River Watershed | collected 2017-08-15 | reverse complement strand
TCCTCGTCGATCTGAGACACCGGCAGGTTGAAGTGCTGCTGAACGCCTGGTAGGTCGGTGAAGCGAACATCTAGGAACTTGACATCGTTTTCCTTGATGTAAGCAATCACCTCAGAGGCAGTTTTGAACATAGCTGTTCCCTCTCATAGGTTGTGCTTATAGCGACATTCCGGTCGGAATGAGCTAAATCTACCGCCCAAATGTTTCGGGGATGTTAAGCCTTGCGCTTGGGTGGTCTTACCTTCATCGGATCAATGCCCTTTGGAATTGGCATTGCTGATGAAGCGGCAAGTGCGTCCAGACGATTAGCCACAGCGCTAACTTCTGCTCTAGTGAGGGATTTCTTTAGTTTGTAGACAGTCTTCAGTAGGGCGTAAAGGCGGACTCCGCCATCGATGGCAACGCGTACCTTGTGAATGGTGACCCCAGGCGCGCTCCTTGCGATGCGGCGGGCTTCGTCCTCAAGCATTTGCTGAACGCGAACCGACGAACCTTCACCGATCAGTACCACACCGGCTGGTCCGATCATGCGGTAGACAGCTTCACGGCTCTTAGGGTTCACGGCTATTGGCATAGATGATGTTCGCCAAGATCTGCGGATCTGCGAGTCAAGCACGGCACCTACCGCTCCGGCTTGACCTTCGATTTGGATGTAGGCATTACGCTCTGCCCGTCTCGACATCACGATCATGAAGGTCAAAAGTGAGGAGAGGGTTCCGGTAATAATCCAAAGCCAGAAGCCCAGCGTTCCCAATCCATTGAGCAAGAATCCAATTAGGAAGCTGGCCGCGAACACCAGCAAGAAGCCAAGAATTGCTAGCCAGAGCGCGGTTGGGTCATTCTTTGCGGTGATCTTATAGACACGCAGTAGCTGGCGCATTCTGCCAGGGGATTTAGGGTTCTTCTTAGCCACGTCAGTAGTTTACTCAGGCAATTGCACTTGCTTGTGCGAACTCGAGCTTGTCAGCTAAATGTTGCAAATCCGCTGGGATTGGGCGACCCTTTGCCAGCATGCTCTTCGCCCACAATCTTCCGGCTCGGTAGCTGGAACGAACCAGTGGCCCAGAGAGCACGCCTAGGAATCCAATTTCCTCAGCCTCCCTAGCCATCTCGATGAACTCTTCTGGCTTTACCCAGCGTTCTACCGGGTGGTGCCTTGGAGATGGGCGAAGGTACTGGGTGATTGTGATGATGTCAGTCCCTGCATCGTGCAGATCTTGCAGTGCCTGTGAGATTTCGGCTCGCTCTTCTCCCATGCCGAGAATGAGGTTCGACTTGGTTACCATGCCAGCTTTGCGACCCTGGCTGATGACATCAAGCGAACGCTCGTAATTGAAGGCTGGTCTGATTCGCTTAAAGATTCTCGGCACTGTTTCTACGTTGTGCGCAAAAACTTCAGGTCCAGCATCGAATACTTGCTGCAACAGTTCCGGTCTGCCTGAAAAGTCTGGAATAAGGATTTCAACGCCGGTACCGGGGGATTGCTGGTGAATCTGGCGAATGGTTTCGGCGTATAGCCAAGCACCTTCATCCTCTAGATCGTCTCTCGCAACCCCAGTCACGGTGGCGTAGCGAAGGTTCATGGTCTTCACTGATTCGCCAACGCGTCTTGGTTCATCGGCATCAAAGTCGGCAGGTTTTCCAGTATCGATCTGACAGAAGTCGCACCTTCTGGTGCACTGCGAACCTCCGATTAGGAAGGTAGCCTCACGATCTTCCCAGCATTCAAAGATATTTGGGCATCCCGCTTCCTGGCAAACGGTGTGGAGTCCTTGATCCTTAACCAAAGAGTGCAGTTGTTGGTATTCCGGTCCCATCTTGGCCGTGGTCTTGATCCACGAGGGCTTGCGTTCGATCGGGGTTTCGCTGTTGCGAACCTCTAGGCGAAGTAGTTTGCGCTCAGGCTTAGATTCTGGCACTTGGTATTTCTCCCATCAGTTCTTTTACAAGGTTAGCTGCTTCAGTAACTGTTACATCTCGACCGAGTATTTTGCTCAAAGTTGTGGTCTTTGCATCAGAAATGCCGCAGGCAATGATGTGTTCATAAGGTTCGAGAGAGTTATTGCAGTTCAGTGCAAAACCATGCATGGTCACCTTCTCGGAAACTCTGATGCCAATTGCCGCAACCTTTTCATATCCTGCGGCAGTTTGATACCAGACCCCAGTTCTCCCATCAACGCGCTCGCCCTTTACGCCTAAACGCGCCAACACATCAATCAAAACTTGTTCCATCCAGCGTACGTAGTTGACAACGTCAATTGGCTGGGGGAGTCTCATGATGGCATAACCGACCAGTTGACCGGGACCATGCCAAGTAATCTTCCCGCCCCGATTGGTCTCTACGAATTCACTGCCATCCATTGGCAACTCTTCAGCCTCGGTTCGCTTTCCGGCGGTGTAAACCGAGCTGTGCTCTAAGAGGAGAACTGTATTCGGTCTTTTGCCACTCACTACGTCAGCATGAATTTCGAGTTGCTTTTGGTAAGCATCGGCGTAGCTGATGTAATCGGGAGCGAATGCCAGGTCAATAAACTCGGGCACTCAAATCTCCTTGCGAACAATCACTTAGTAAAAGCGAATCCCTCGGGCTTGAATTCCCGAGGGATTGCTTACTAAATTCCGAGGTTAGCTTCGAAAGCGCCAGCCTCTAGACGAGCCTTGACGTCTGTTAGATAGCGTGATGCATCTGCACCATCGATGTGACGGTGGTCATAGCTGAGCGCTAAGTAGACCATCGATCGGATAGCGATTGACTCATTGCCTTCGGCATCGGTAACCACCACTGGACGCTTGGTCACCACACCGGTGCCGAGAATCGCGCTCTGAGGCAAGAACACCACTGGGGTGTCGAATAGCGCACCACGAGATCCAGTATTTGTAAGAGTGAAGGTGCCTCCGCTTAGCTCATCTGGCGTGAGCTTGTTGTTGCGGGTGCGGTCTGCTAGCTCGGCAATCTGCTGTGCAGTCTGCGCAATGTTCAGTGAAGCAGCATTGCGGATAACTGGAGTCAACAAGCCACGCTCGGTATCAACAGCAAAGCTGATGTTCTCGGTGCCGTGGTAAACGATGTTCTCGCCATCAACCGAGCTGTTGATCTTTGGGTGGGCCTGCAGAGCCTCGGCTGCCGCGAGGGTAAAGAAAGGCATGAAGTTTAGCTTCACTCCAGTCTTAGCCACGAAAGCTGACTGGACGGCCTTGCGAAGGTTGGCAATCTTGGTGACATCAACTTCAACAACGGTTGTTAGCTGAGCGCTGGACTGCATTGAAGCAACCGCACGTTCAGCAAGTACCTTACGAAGCCTTGACATCGGTTCGGTGGTGCCACGAAGTGGGGATGCAACCAGTGGAACGGCGGCTGCTGGTGCGGCTGAGACTGGAGCTGCGCTAACCGGTGCTGCAGAGCCAAATGCCATCACGTCTTCTTTGCGGATTCGACCACCTACGCCGGTTCCGCGAACCTTGGTTAGATCCACTCCCATGTCGTGAGCGAGCTTGCGCACGATTGGGGTGATGTAATTCGGGTCAGACTCATTCTCCGAGGTCGAGGTGGAAACGACCGGTGCAGCTACTGGTGCTGCTGGCGCTGCTGCTGGAACTGGTGCAGGAATTACTGGTGCTGCTGGGGTCTGGACAACGGGCGCAGCAACCGGAGCGACGACTGGGGCTGGAGCCTCAACTACAGCTGCCGGGGCTGGGGCTTCAACGGCTGCTGGTGCCGGAACGGATGGAGCGGCAGCTCCATCACCAATGATGACTAGTACAGCTCCAACTGCGACAGTCTCATCCTCTTGAACCAAGATCTGCTGAACCACACCGGCAACTGGGGATGGAATCTCGGTGTCTACCTTGTCGGTCGATACCTCAACCAATGGCTCGTCGACAGCAACGGTGTCTCCAACCTTCTTGAGCCATCTGGTGATGGTTCCCTCGGTTACAGATTCTCCAAGCGCTGGAAGAACAACTTCGCTCATGACTAGTCCCTTTACTCTTAGGCGTGTGCGTGTAGTGGCTTGCCGGCTAGTGCCAGGTGGGCCTCGCCGATTGCTTCGTTCATGGTTGGGTGTGCGTGGATGTGTGGAGCAACATCCTCTGGGTATGCCTCCCAGTTCACGATTAGCTGAGCCTCGCCGACCTGTTCACCAGCTCGAGACCCGATCATGTGGAAACCGACAACTGGACCATTGTTTTGGCGGACCAGCTTGACGATTCCGGCGGTACCAAGAATGTTGCTCTTACCGTTGCCGGCCAGGTTGTACTCATAGGTTGAAACATTGTCGTTGCCAAACTTCTCGCGAGCTTGAGCTTCGGTAAGACCTACGGATGCAATTTCTGGCTCACAGTAGGTGACGCGTGGGATGCCCCACTCGTCGACCTTGACAGGCTTTAGACCTGCGATCTCCTCAGCAACGAAGATTCCCTGCATGAAACCACGGTGAGCTAGCTGCAGCCCTGGAACGATATCTCCCACTGCATAGACACCTGGAAGATTGGTCTGAAGTCGGTCGTTGGTTAGCACAAAGCCACGATCCATGGAGACGCCCTGCTCCTCGAAACCGAAACCAGTCGCATTTGGTCCGCGACCAACTGCCACTAGCAGTAGTTCTGCAGAAATCTGCTCACCATTCTCAAGCTCGACGGTAACTCCGTTCGCGTCCTGTGAAACAGACTTGAATCGGTTACCTAGCTTGAAGTCGATGCCGCGCTTACGGTAAGCGCGCTCTAGAACCTTGCTCATCGCAGGGTCCTCGTTTGGAACTAGGCGGTCTAAGCCTTCAATGATGACAACCTCAGCGCCAAATGAGCGCCAAATCGAGGCGAACTCAACTCCGATAACTCCACCACCGAGGATGGCAACCTTGTTAGGAACGAAGTCCATTTGTAGCGCCTGGTCGCTTGTGATTACTCGACCAGTGATTTCAATACCGAGGGTGCGGGTGTTCGAGCCGGTCGCCAAGATGACGTTTTTACCGGTGTAGTTTTCACCGTTAACGGTCATGGTCTTTGGTCCGGTCATACGTCCTTCACCGGTTACGAAGGTGATGTTCTTGCTTGACACCAGGCCAGTGAGGCCCTTGTAGAGCTTGTCGATGATTGAGTCGCGGTACTTGTTTACGGCGGTCATGTCAATCGACTGGAAGGTTGCGTTGACACCGAAGGAGCTAGCCTCACGAGTCACATCAGCAACCTCGGCAGAGTGCAGTAGAGCCTTAGTCGGAATGCAACCGCGGTGCAAACAAGTGCCACCGAGCTTGTCACGCTCAATCAAAGCAACGCTCATACCTAGCTGCGCTCCTCTTAGAGCCGCAGCGTAGCCACCGCTGCCGCTACCAAGGATTACCAGGTCAAAATTGTGGTCGGCCATTTATTTGCTCCAAATTCTCGCCAAACAGACCAATCCTAATACCAATGGGCTTTAGGAGTGCTTCGTCATTTCAATCAACGTGCGAATCATCACACCGGTTGCTCCACTTGGGTAAACCGAGTAAGGCGCGGAGTCGTTATTGCCACTGGACGCGATATCGAGATGTGCCCAGCTGGCTTCCTTCGAGACAAACTCGGAAAGGAAGATTCCACCGATCAGCATTCCCCCGGCACGGTTGCCGATCTTGACGTTGGTCATATCTGCCAGTTCTGAGTTCAACAGCTCTCGAAGTTCACTTGGCATTGGCATGTGCCAGAGCAGTTCGTCGGTTTTAGCGGCGGCTTCCTTGGCCAGCTCAACTGCTGCACCCTGACCCATGAGGCCCGCGTAACGGTGGCCCAGTGCGATGGTTGCCGCGCCGGTCAAAGTAGCGATATCAATGATGTGATCAGGGGATAGCTCAGTTGCTAGCGACAGACCATCGCCCAGAACCAGACGGCCTTCAGCATCGGTGTTTAGAACCTCAACTGTCTTGCCATTGCGGAGAGTTAGAACGTCGCCTGGCCGGGTAGCTTCGCCGCTTGGCATGTTCTCGGCAAGACACATAAATCCGGTGATGTCTGCCTTTACCCCCAGTTGGGCAGCTCCGATAACTGCTCCTAGAACAGATGCAGCGCCTGCCATGTCGTACTTCATGCCGACCATGGATTCTGCGGGCTTCAGGGAAAGTCCACCGGTATCGAAGGTGATTCCTTTACCGACCAATGCATAGTGCTTGCCACCACCGCGGTAGGTAAGTTTTACAAGTCTTGGAGGTCTAACTGAACCCTTTCCAACTCCCAGGATTCCACCGCAACGCTCTTTCTCAAGTTTTTTCTCATCCCAGATCTCCACGTCAATTGGGAGCCCTTTAGCCAATGCCTTGGCTTCGTGGGCGAGCTTGTCGGGCCAAAGTTCATTCGCCGGAAGATTGATTAGCTCACGGATTGCGACGATGGTCTCGGCTACTTTGACTTCAAGCGAGATGTCAACTTGGTGGTCGGACAGGATCTGAACCTCGAGATTTGATGCTGAATCCTTTTTGAATCTCGAAGGAGTCTTCTGTCCTAGCACTGCACCTTCCGCGAATGCCTTCGCTTCGTTAGCGTCTTTGGCACGCAGAATAAGGACCGCCTTGTCACTTGCCGCGCGAACGGCCGCTGCCGCAAAGTCCGCTGGCTTGTAGTTGGCACCAACGCCAATAACCAGTGCGACGTTTTGCCCAAGCAGAATTCTGGCGGATGAGCCGGCTTTCTTATCCGCCTTGTGAAGGTCTAGTAGCTGCTGGGAGATGGTCGGCTCGCTGCTTAGTAGTCCAGTATCGCCAAGTGGAATAGCAATCTGATGTGGGGTGTTTGGACTTGAGGTAACGACAGAGACTTTAATCATTCTTCAAGCTTAGGTGAGTTAGTATCGGGCCATGGCAGAGCTGTATCGAATTTACGAATCCGAAACGGAAATCAAGGGGCTACCCATGCTTGCCATGCTTTCGGGATTCACTGACTCTGGCCAGACCATCTCCCAACTCTCCGAACATCTATTCGCGCATCTAGACAATGAGCTTCTAGTTCGCTTCAGTAATGATGAGCTGCTTGACTATCGATCTCGGAGACCACTGCTTTACTTCGAGAAAGATCACATTGACTCTTACGAGCCACCGGTCTTGGGGCTTTACTTGGTCTACGACGAGGCAGGTAGCCCCTTCCTTTTACTCGAGGGTTATGAGCCAGATTTCAAATGGGACGCCTTCGCGGAAGCGGTGGGGGATTTGGTTGATCGCTTTGAGATCTCCTCGATGACTTGGGTGCACTCGATTCCATTTCCTATTCCACACACCAGACCGGTTGGGATAACTGTGTCCGGGAACCGATCTGATCTGGTCGAACGATTCTCGGAATGGAAACCGCAAACTCAAGTGCCAGGAAACGTGATTCACCTGCTTGAGTATCGCCTTGGGAAGACTGGGTTGACCACTACTGGTTTCGTTTTACTAGTGCCGCACTACCTAGCTGATAACGAAGTTCCAGCGGCAGCGCTCAGCGGCCTCGAACTAATTACTGCCGCGACCGGGCTGGTCTTTCCTACCGATGAAATCCGGGAACGTTCGGCGAAATTTGAGGCGAAGGTGAATGCGCAGCTTGAGGAGAATGCCGAATTAGCAAAGTTGGTCGCCACCTTGGAGCATAGTTACAGCTCCGGCACTGGCCCTTCTAGAGCGCCAATTGGAAAGCCACAGACGACACCTCCGAGTGCCGACGAGATCGCTGAAGAGCTGGAGAAGTACCTGGCAAACATGTCTAAGGAAGACCCTAACTCGGAATAAAGTCGAACTTTATTGCGTTATCTCACTCACAACGCCACTTTTAGTGGCATAATTAGCACCTAAACCCTTTCAGGTCTTGCGACTTGACAAGGGTTTAAAGTCTGCCTAAAAAAGAGGTCCATTATCGCAACCGTATCCAAGGCCAAAGCCAAGGCCACCAAGCCTGCCGGCAAAGCGAGCAAGGCTAAGTCGGTCGTTGCCGATGATGAAGAAGAGGACCTCGACGAAGACATCGAGCTCGAGTCGGTTGATCTAATCGTCGCCGAGGTGCAAGAGGCGACCGAGGCAGTTGCCGAAGAGCACAAGGACGACGAAGTTGAACCTGCAGTAGACCTCGCCGCACTGCCATCCGATGTCTTGGTGCTGAGCGATGACGACGATGACATTCCGGCCCAGAACCTAACTATTTCCGGAGCCACTGCAGACCCTGTAAAGGACTATCTAAAGCAGATCGGTAAGGTGGCGCTTCTAAATGCCGAGCTCGAGGTTGAGCTGGCAAAGCGCATCGAGGCTGGCTTGTTTGCGGAAGAGAAGTTAGCAACCGCAAAAAATCTGGCACCGGCAGAGCGCCGCGACCTAACCTGGGTTGTAAAAGATGGTGCACGTGCGAAGAGTCACCTGCTGGAGGCCAACCTTCGACTGGTAGTTTCCTTGGCGAAGCGCTACACCGGTCGCGGTATGCAGTTCCTGGACCTTATTCAAGAGGGAAACCTCGGTTTGATTCGTGCGGTTGAGAAGTTCGACTACACCAAGGGATATAAGTTTTCCACCTACGCAACATGGTGGATTCGTCAGGCAATCACTCGCGCCATGGCTGACCAAGCAAGAACCATTCGTATCCCGGTCCACATGGTTGAGGTAATTAACAAACTCGCTCGAGTTCAGCGCCAATTGCTTCAGGACCTAGGCCGCGAACCAACCCCAGAAGAGCTGGCGGCAGAGTTGGACATGACACCTGAGAAGGTAGTTGAGGTCCAAAAGTATGGTCGCGAGCCAATCTCACTTTCTACCCCACTTGGTGAAGATGGCGACAGTGAATTTGGTGACCTCATCGAGGACACCGAAGCGGTAGTGCCAGCGGATGCTGTTGGCTTCACAATGCTGCAGCAGGAGCTGGAGCGCGTGCTCGACTCTCTTCACCCACGTGAGGCCGGAGTCATTCGTTCCAGATTTGGCCTTGGAGATGGCGTCCAGATGACCTTGGATCAAATTGGTGAGAAGTTCGGTGTGACTCGTGAACGTATTCGTCAGATCGAATCCAAGACCATGTCGAAGCTTCGCCACCCATCTCGTTCACAGCTACTTCGAGACTACCTAGATAGCTAATGCGCACCTTCCTGGCAATGGCGCTGGGGAAAACGGCACGTTTTCTTCTGCGTCTTGTCAGGCGCGGCGGAGGATCTGCGCTACCGGGAACCATCGCCGCTGCGATTCAGCCAAAACTTCTTGAGCGTGCTATTCAATCCGCGCCGCAGGGGCTTGTTGTCGTTAGCGGCACCGCTGGAAAATCCAGCACCACGAATTTGATTGTTTCGCTGTTGCGCGCCCATGGTTTGAAGGTTTTTACAAATCCCTCAACCGCAAACATCAAGCAGGGGTATTACGCCTCGATCCTGCAGTTTGCAAATCTTAGGGGTCAGATTGACGCCGATATCGTCGTCCTGGAATGGGACGAAGGGCACGGTGCAGCGCTAGCCAAAGAGCTAAAGCCGCGGCTAAGCGTCATCACAAATGTTCTATCCGACCAACTCGATCGCTTTATTGACCCGGTCTTTGTTCAGGAAAAGCTTGCGGAGATTGTCAACAACTCCACAACCGTGATAGCCAATCGGGACGATAAGAATGTGGCACAGATTGCCTCGGTGCATCCAGATTGCTTCGGATTTGGTCTTACGGGGGAGCTGGTCGAGTCAGGACCAAGCTATGCCATCAATTTCGGTGAACACCCAGAGCTTTCCGCATCGGCACTGGTAAAGGCAGCTACTGCAGAGCGCTTGCTTCTTATGCTCAAGGGTTTGGATCTTGAGATCGCTGGGAATTTCGAGAACCTATCTCAGGCAATGAATACAGCCGCCGCTGTTCTGGCCGTTGACTCACTAATCGAGATTGATCGAGAACTGGTGACGCAAACCATAGAAGCGCTTCCGCCGGTTTTTGCGAGGGACGAAATGGCCTTGATTCGAGACCGCTCGGTAAGGCTCATGTTGGTCCAGAATCCAACTAGTTTTCAGTTGAATCTGGATAAGTTCAAAACCACACCGCATCCGCTGATGATTATGGCTGGTCGAGATATCCATGACCCCAGTTGGCTTTGGACTGTAGATTTCAGCAAGCTCGACTTTGTCGATGTAGTGTCGGGCTTCAACGCGCATGAATTAGCCCTGCGCCTTCACTACGCCGGTGTGCATGTTCACAGGGTTGAACCGAAAATCGATGAGGCAAATGAACATTTCGCTTCACTTTCGGGATCTGAGCCGACCATAGTTTTCTCCGCGGATGCCATGCGCCGAACCAGAAGGTACTTGGGGTTAGCCAAATGATCACGCTTGCAAGCTTCAGACCTGAGTACTTTGATAACAACGGGGATCAATCCAATCTGTCGGTTTTGAGCTCACACCTAGTTGCGCTTGGCGCTGAGGTAACGATTTCGACTGAATGTCTAGGCGCCGACTTCTTGTTGATTGGTGACAGTTCTATTGCGGCTCACGCACATTTTGAAACAGAACTGCTTACCTTGCTGCCTGAGCTTCAACGTCGCTTGGCTGGCGGAAAGCCAACTCTCCTGGTTGGACGAAGCTGGGAGTTTTTTGCCCCACTGCTTGGGTTTTCAATGAAACATGGGGAGCGATCTTCGAAGTTTGTGAAGGTAAGCATTTCGGGTCACGAGGTAATTGGTTACCACAACTCCACAGTGCTAGAACCTCGTTTTAGCATTACCGGTGCTTTTGTTGGCACAACACTATTCGGACCTCTTTTGGCAAAGAATCCAAGTGTGTTGAAGACTGTTGTCAGCGCACTAGGTCTGGTTCTCTCTGGTGAGTATTTCGAAGAGAGTGAGAGACTTGCGAACCTGGTTCGCGAGTCAACTACCTTTTAGATAGATCCTCGGACTGGTCGTGCCAGGAGATAGTTATCGGTTCAAGCTTGCTCTTGTTGGCATTGCCGTGGTGAGCGCAGAATAGAAGCTCACCGGTCTCTAGCTCAACTCGGATGTATGCCTGAGCACCGCAAACGTCACAACGATCTGCGGCTACTAGGCGAGAGGTTTCTTTTAGATCTTCCATTTGCCTACATTCAACCATCTACTTGGGGGAAATCAGTCCCTGTTTCGTTCAGTTTCGCTAACTGCGAAGTGGCAAGTCTCGATTAGCGCTTGCTGAGGTTAGATTTCCCGAGTGGAAACCTATTCAGCTAGACATCTCTCGGTACTAGAGGGGCTAGAGGCTGTTCGCAAGCGTCCCGGAATGTACATCGGTTCAACCGATGCCCGCGGCCTAATGCACTGCCTCTGGGAGATTATTGACAACTCTGTTGACGAAGCTTTAGCTGGCCACGGTGATCTCATCGAGGTCGAGATATTCGATGATGGATCAATTGAGGTCCGCGACAAGGGGCGCGGTGTTCCGGTGGACATCGAGCCACGAACTGGCCTAAGTGGTGTTGAAGTCGTTTACACCAAGCTGCACGCCGGAGGAAAATTCGGTGGAGGTTCTTACGCAGCGTCCGGTGGTTTGCACGGTGTCGGTGCATCCGTGGTTAATGCATTGTCGTCGAGACTGGACGTTCAAGTTGACCGCAACGGCTCAACGTATTCCATGTCTTTCAAACGTGGTGAACCCGGCAAGTTTTTTGGCCATGGTCCAGATGCCAAGTTTGAGCCGTTTATTGATGGCAGTGAACTGACCACGATTGGCAAGGTAGCCAAGGGTGTTACTGGTACGAGGGTGCGCTATTGGCCAGATCGTCAGATATTTGAGGCCTCCGCAGCTTTTTCACTGGAGGACTTGGCTAATCGACTGCGCCAAACTGCCTTTCTGGTGCCAGGCCTTCGCTTAAGGGCCCACGAGCACTCCACTGGAGCTCAGCTGGATTACCGCTTTGAGGGCGGCATCGCCGAATACGCGGAGCACCTGGCAAAGGATGCTGCGGTCGTGCCAACTAAGCGGATTCAGTTTAAGTCAACCTTCTTAGAGACTGTCCCAGTTCTCGATGAAGCAAACGGTGCAATGGTTTCCAAGGAAGTCGAGCGAGAATGCTCGGTTGACATTGCGCTTCGCTGGGGAAATGGCTTTGATACCGAACTTCGCAGTTTTGTGAACATCATCTCAACGCCAAAAGGTGGCAGCCACCAAGCAGGTTTTGAGCAAGCCCTCATAAAGTCTTTCCGATCCGTCATTGACGCGAATGCACGCAAGCTAAAGGCCACCGGCCTCAAGATAGAGCGCGAGGACCTGCTAGCGGGCATCACTGCCGTCGTGACCGTGAGCCTTCCGGAACCTCAGTTTGAAGGGCAGACTAAGGAAACATTGGGAACCCCTGCGGTTAAGGCGATTGTCGCGAACGGTGTTGGGGCCTGGCTCGACAACTACCTGTCGGGTTCGATTCGCGGCACGAAGCAAGAGGTCGACAATCTTCTAGAAAAGGTTGTAAACGAGGCCAAAGCTCGAGTTAGTGCCAGAACGCTCAAGGACACCCAGCGCCGCAAGAATGCTCTGGAATCATCCTCGCTACCAACCAAGTTGGTTGACTGTCGTGCTGATGCTACTGCTGGCTCAGAGCTGTTTATCGTTGAGGGTGATAGCGCTCTTGGAACCGCGAAGTTGGCCAGAGACTCGAAGTTTCAAGCGCTGCTGCCAATCCGCGGCAAGATATTAAATGTCCAGAAAGCATCGATAGCGGACATGCTCTCAAACGCCGAATGCGCCTCAATCATTCAGGTTATCGGCGGAGGCTCAGGCAGAACATTTGACCTGGATTCGGTTCGCTACGAAAAGATCATTCTGATGAGCGATGCAGATGTCGATGGCGCGCACATTCGCACCTTGCTGCTGACACTGTTCTTCCGATACATGCGTCCTTTAGTTGAGGCTGGTCGGGTTTATGCAGCCGTGCCTCCGCTTCATAGAGTCATGGTCCAGGCTGGTAGAACAAAAGAGCCGATTTACACCTACAGCCAGCAGGAACTTCACGATCTATTGGCCAAGTTGGAGAAATCGGGCAAGTCTTACCAAAACCCGATTCAACGCTATAAGGGTCTCGGTGAAATGGATGCAGACCAGTTGGCAGAGACAACCATGAACCCTCAGAACCGCATGTTGCGTCGCATCACCGCGAAGGATGCCCAAGCCGCAGACGAGATATTTGAGCTACTGATGGGGAATGAGGTCGCCCCGAGGCGAGACTTTATCGTTGACTCAGCAGACAGTTTTGACCGGGAGAAAATCGACGCCTAGAAGGCGCTATCGACATAGTTCTCAACTGGAGCACCGGAGCCATCCCTGCGGGTGTCAACGGCCGGGGTGAATATTGGTCGCTCGTCTAAATCGAACAACTGGGGCTTATCGCAGGCCAGGGTTGCAAAGTAAAGCTGGTCCTCGCCCTTGAGGAATTTATGGCATCGAACACCCATGGCACCTCGCCCCTTTCTAGGGAACGCGGAGAGCTGTGTCAACTTCACGCTTCCGGCGTCGGTTCCGCCTAGCGACATTGAAGAATTCGATACCGAAACCACTACGGCATCTTCACCTGGAACGCCAAAGTAGATGGCCTTACCGGAAGGAATGTTCATGCCAGCCATTCCACCAGCTGGGAGACCCTGCGGTCTAACGCTGTTTGCTGGAAAAACCAAAAGGTTAGCCTCGCTGGTGATAAACGCTAGCTCTGCAGCATCATCGGCAAGGGCCACACCGACTACTTCATCAAGCTCCTTGAGCGCGATCAGTGATACTTCTTGCTTATCCGGCAATGGTCCAGTGAATCGCTTCACGGTGCCCTGACTAGTGCCTAGCGCGAAGGTTGCCTCCGATCGCCACTCAATAACGGCTACGACCCGCTTTGTTGTGCCAATAATCGACTCAGCGTCTGGCAATTGGGGAGTGACGCCTGCACTAGCGGACGGAAGATCTGAGACATGCACGGCGTGAGCGATACCGTCGCTGGTCACTAGGCCAATGTCCGATCTGGTAGTCGTCGAAATAATCTTTAGCCTTGCCTCTCTCGCGTTCACCGGGGGAGCACTGGTTCGGAACAGTTTTCCGCTCGGTGTGATACAGACGAATGTCGGCTCGTCCTCAAGTTGTGTTACAACCGGTGACTTTTTGACAACCACCATTCCTGATGCATCGATCAGCTGCGTTCTGCGGGGATCACCGTATTTATCGGCAACCTCTTCAAGTTCCCTGCGGATTTGTGCCTTGATGCGGGTTTCTGAACTGAGAAGTGCCACTAGTGCTTCAATCTCTTTGCGAAGCTGGTCCGCTTCAGCTTCGAGTTCAATGACACTGAAGCGCGTCAGCCTTCTAAGTCGAAGTTCCAGGATGTGTTCTGCCTGCAAATCGCTGAGATCAAAAACCTGCATCAGGCGGGACTTGGCGGCATCTGCTGTGTCACTGGTTCTAATGACTTCGATGATTTCATCGATGTTTAGCACGGCGATTTGCAGACCCTCGAGCAGGTGAAGACGTGCGTTTCTACGATCTAGGCGGTTGGTAGAACGTCTGCGGACTACCTCCATGCGGTGCCCGAGGTAAACGCTTAGGAGCTCGATAACGCCTAGCTGCTGTGGCCTACCGGATACCAGTGCGATGTTATTGATTCCGAATGTCTCTTCGAGCGGAGTAAAGCGGTAAAGAGCTTCCAGCACTGACTCTGGGTCAAAACCGGTTTTGAGCTCAATAACGAGTCGCAGACCATTTTCACGGTCCGTAAGGTCCACGACATTGTGAATGCCCTCAAGTTTCTTCGAATTGACGGCATCCCTAATCTTGTCAACCACACGCTCCGGCCCAACTAGGTATGGAAGTTCGGTTACAACCAAGCCGGTCCTTCTCGGCCCAACGTTCTCGACCGAGACCTTGGCGCGGGTTTTGATTGTGCCCTTACCCTGCGAATAGGCCTCTAGTAGACCCTCGGCTATCAGTGCAACGCCCCCGGTTGGGAAGTCTGGGCCTGGTAGAACCTGCATCACTTCCTCAAGGGTTACTTGGGGATTGTCGATGAGCAGAACTAAGGCGGCAATTACCTCACGAAGGTTGTGGGGTGCCATGTTGGTAGCCATACCAACGGCGATACCTGCCGCGCCATTTACCAATAAGTTGGGGAACGCTGCCGGTAGTACCTCGGGTTCACTCAGCTGGGCATCGTAGTTGGGTTGGAAGTCAACCACATCTTCATCGAGCGACTCATTAAGCAGTAGAGCAGCCGGTGCTAGTCGGGCTTCGGTATACCTTGCGGCCGCTGGGCCATCATCCAGCGAACCAAAGTTACCATGACCATCTATCAAAGGAATTCGCAAACTGAAAGGTTGCGCCATTCTGACCAAGGCGTCGTAGATAGCACCATCGCCGTGCGGGTGGAGCTTACCCATTACCTCACCGGTCACACGCGCCGATTTGACGTGACCCTTATCTGGCCTCAGACCCATCTCGCCCATCTGATAGACGATGCGGCGCTGAACTGGTTTTAGCCCGTCTCTGGCATCCGGAAGCGCTCTCGAGTAGATGACCGAGTAGGAGTACTCCAAAAAGCTTTCGCGCATTTCTTTGGCGACATCAATGTCAACAATGCGTTCTTCTGGATTGGTCATGGTCCCTGGTGTGTCAAACTTGAGTGTGCCCTCGACTCTACCTGTTGTTCCCAAAGCCCTAGGGAAGCTGCGGCACGTGTTTTCATCCAGCTTGCTTGCTGTGCAACGAAGACCTAACCCCTTGAACCTGAGATCAGCTAAGCGAATCGTCTGCGTATTGGTGGATGGTCTTGGGGTGGAAAACGTCCTGGAACGCGCGGGTCATGCGCCGTGGCTGGCAGGTCACCTGAATTCGGGTTCAATTTCCCACGCAGGATTCCCTTCAACCACGAGTGCAAACATTGCCTCTTTTGCTACTGGCCTGACGCCAGGGGAGCACGGCCTGATCGGTCATCAGGTTTTTGACCGAGTATTCGATGAAAAGATCAACTTGCTGACCGGATGGAATGAGAGAACCGATCCAGTCATTTGGCAGCCAAATCCGACTGTTAGTGAGCTCGCGACTGCTGCGGGCGTTGCAGCGTATGTGGTAGGTCACGAGGAGTACCGCCACACCGGTTACACCAAAGCGACGATGCGCAATGCGCAGTATGTAGCGGCTGAATCCATGGCCGACCGTTTCGAGGCGGCCTTGAGTATCCTTTCCACTCCTGGTGAGTCAATCACCTATTTATACATTCCAGAATTGGATAAATTTGGGCATCGAAATGGCTGGCAATCGCAAGGTTGGGCTAATTTGCTGGAAGAGCTCGACGAGCTTCTTTCGCGCTTTTCAAGACAGATGCCAAAGGACTGTGGCCTGATAGTTACTGCCGATCACGGCATGATGGATTCACCGCAGGACCAGCGGATCTTTATCGATGATTATGTTGACAAAGGCGGATTGCTGGAGTGGTTCGGTGGTGACACCCGGGTCGGATATCTCTACCTCAAAGATCCCAGCGCGACCAATCAGATGCTTGAGCAACTCAAGGGACAGAACTCGCTTTATCAAGCCGTGGCTACGTCAGAGACAGTTTCAGCGAATTGGTTTGGGGATGTCAGTCCATTGGCAGCCCAGCGACTGCCAGAAATCATGCTGCTCGCCCGTTCAAATTTCACACTGTTTCACAGCGTCTATTCCAAAAAACGCAGCATTGAGATGACAGCTCATCACGGAGGTTTGAGCTCTGCCGAGCTCAGAATCCCGCTAGTCCGAGTCGGACTCTAAGCTTCCTGCACCCAGCACGATTTCATCCCAGCTAGGTAGCGCAGCACGGCCCTTCGCAGTTTGAGGCTTTAACTCTTGGGCAGATTGTTCGCGGCGCGAGCGAAGTTCTTGTACTAGGTCGTGAACTGATGCGCCCGTCGGTTCTTCATTTACTTCAACCTGTTGAACTTCTTCTTTGACCGGAGGCGTAAATATGGAGTCGCGAAGATTGTTGGCCTTACCGATCTTTCTGGCGGACTCGCTATTTGGTTCAATTACGCGAGTGCGTGGGTCAAAAAGCCAGCTGTATGTGCTTGCACCTTTGGCAATGATTTCCCACCCCGATTCATTCCTTATCGCCTTGAAGGTCGCAGCTGGATCGCTAGCGAGAACCATGTCTTCGAACCTCTTCATTGTTGGTCCGTCAGGCAAGGTTGTGTTCAAAGCCGCATCGATGATGTAGCGAATCTCGTCCAAGATTGGAAGCGCGAATGGCTCAACGGCAGATTCAGGAACTCCCAGATTTACTGCAACTTCACTGACCGAGAGTCCTGATCGGATTTGTTGCTGGACTTCCCTGGGGGTGAAATTGGAGCTCTCCACCGGCTGCACCTTGCGAATGGCATCGCGAACCTGATCGTCAATAAGCGTTCGAACCCGAGATCCCTCCGAGGTTTCAAAGACCAGGTAGTCACCCTCGCGCGATACGAACTTAAGCTCCATAATTTACGCTCCTTGCCAATGAGTTTGGCAAAACGAGCACCATTTGCGCGGAATTGCCGCGGTGAGTTGATTAACTCTTGAACCTATCGGCGAGCCTTATTTGCAAATCAGCAAGTTCTAAGGCATAGTTCACGCCGAAGTAGTAGTGGAGAGGTGAGGCTAATGGCGACCGATTACGACGCTCAGCGCAAAAATGATGATGACACCGAGTCAATCGAGGCCATCAAGGAACGCATCCCTTCCAAGCCCTCTATCTCTGAAGACGATGTCGACAACGTCGACTCCTTCACAATCCCTGATGTTGTCAATGAAGAGCTAGAGGTCGTGATCTTGCCTCAGCAGGAGAACGAATTCACCTGCATGAACTGCTTCCTTGTGAAAGCACAGTCTCAGATGGCCTCTAAGACCAAATTAGGTCCGATTTGCTCGGAGTGCGCTTACTAGCTCATTTGGGCGACGCGTACTGATAATCAGGTATGGCGTTGGGTCTTGAGGGTCAGAAATGCTTACCCTAACTGCGGTCTTCAGATCACCACGAATCAGCAATTGAGCCCTAGCGTCTAATTTCGGCCCGAGTTCTTGGCGTAGATTCTGCGGTTCAATCTTCTCAACTGAACCTATGGCGCTTAGCGGAATGGCCATCTTGCCGGCAACCAATCGAACGTCGTCAACCAAGACCATAGGACTGAGAACCGATGCAAGCACAAGCGCCGCAAGCAAAGTGAGCGCGCCTAACGCAATCGCTAATCCCCAGCCAAAAGGTGCTGCGGCAAGCAAAACCATTGGGGAAAGCAGCGAATAGGCGAGGTACATCCCCGCTGCTGGGTAAAGGCGCTCTTCAAATTGCAGTGTTTGCACATCAATACATTACGCTCTAGGGGTGAGTTTCGAAGTACTGCTAATTGCTGAACCCGGGTTCGAGCCCTTTTATGCCAAGCCTGGCGACGCGGGTTGCGATCTAAGATCCACTCAGGAGCTGGTGCTAGCCGCCGGCGAGCGTGCGCTGGTGAAGACAGGCATCAAGATCGCAATGCCGGATGGTTATGTTGGGCTCGTGCACCCTCGAAGCGGTCTCGCTGCCAAGCACGGAATCACTGTGCTAAACACCCCGGGAACTGTTGACGCCGGATACCGCGGCGAAATCATGGTCACGCTGCTGAACACTTCCAAAGAAGACTTCCCAATCGCGGTTGGTGACCGCATCGCGCAGCTGGTTTTTCAAAAAGTTGAACACGCGAGATTCATTGCCGTTTCTGAGCTTCCTGAGAGCACCAGGGGCGAGACTGGTTTTGGCTCCAGCGGGAGAAACTAGTGGCCAAGATTGCTCCAGCCGATCGCTCAGTAAACGGGCCATTCGACGTGTCTGAAATAGGACTTCTGACCCCATATCTAGACTTCGAGTCAATTCGCATCGCACCGAAACCAGGTCTGGTCGTTCGTGCCGACATTGACGAAGCTAACAATCGAGTGGTTGCCATCACCTTGGAAGAAGATGGTCACCGACTTCAGCTTCAAGCTTTCGCAGCCAGCAAGATTGATGGCCTCTGGGAAGCAACCATGGGTGCCATTGAGAATGCCATTACCGAGCAGGGTGGTTCAGCACTGCGCATCGAGGGTCTGCTGGGTCCAGAGGTCAAAGCCGGAGTGCCGGTAGTTGAAGACGGTTTGCGTCTTTTGCGTGAGAGCAGGTTTATTGGTGTCGATGGCCCACGATGGTTTCTTCGTGGCGTGATGTCCGGTCCCGATCTAGCCCATCCGCCTCGCTATCAGTCTCTCATCGAACTTTTCAGGTCTGTTGGTGTCAGTAGGGGAGAGACACCGCTTCCGCCTGGCGACCTTCTGCCCCTCACTATTCCGGTGCAGCAGTGAGCGACTCAGAACGCATTGCCAAACGACTCGGGGTCACGAAGACCGAGAACGGCGCTGTACTTTCCAAGCAGTCGCTGCTGGACGCAATTGGTGGTCCGTTAGGAATCGCCGAGTCGATAATCCCAGCATTCTCGTTCTCGGTCGCATTCGCAGTTTCCAAATCGGCGATAGTTAGCGTTTCAGTCGCTAGCACTCTCGCAGTGTTGTTTATCGTGATTCGCTTAACTAGGCGACAGCCAGTCACTCAAGCCATCGCAGGAGCGCTTGGCATTGCGCTAGCAGCGTTTTTAGCACTTAGAGATGGCGGAAATGCTGAGGATTTCTTTATCCCGGGATTTGTCACCAACGCCGCCTATGGATCTGTCCTACTGCTTTCAGTTCTGATTCGGTACCCAATCATGGGCTTTGTTGCTCAGCTTTTGTTCGGACTAGATTCGTGGCGTAAAAACAAGGTGGTCTATCGAAGGGCTCAACTCGTGACTCTGGTATGGGTTGGATTCTTTGGATTGCGCTTAGCCGTGCAGCTTCCGTTGTATTTCGCCGGCCAAGTCGAGCTGTTAGCTGCCTCCAAGGTTATTCTCGGTGCGCCAGCCTATGCCGGCTTGCTGGTCTTGACTTGGGTGCTGCTTAGGCGTCTAAGCACCGTTGAAAAGCAGTAAATTAGACAGGTAAAACATCAGGAGATTCACAATGACCAACAGCTTCAATTCCGCTAAGCACCTTTCGGTCGGCGACAAGAGCTACAAGTACTTCTCAATGCCGGAACTGGGCGTGAGCAAGCTCCCTTACAGCCTGAAGATTCTCCTGGAGAACATGCTCCGCACCGAAGATGGTGCAAACGTGACCAAGGACCACGTGCATGCCTTGGTCAATTGGGATCCAACCGCAGAGCCAGACATCGAGATTCAGTTCTCCCCAGCTCGAGTCATCATGCAGGACTTCACCGGTGTTCCTTGCGTTGTTGACCTAGCTACCATGCGCGAGGCTGTTGTTGCTCTCGGTGGAGATCCTCAGAAGATCAATCCACTTGCTCCTGCCGAGATGGTTATCGATCACTCAGTTGTGATTGATGTGGCTGGTACTGCTGATGCGGCTGCGCGAAACGTCGAATTTGAATATCAGCGAAATGCCGAGCGTTACCAGTTCCTGCGCTGGGGTCAGACTGCCTTCGACAATTTCAAGGTCGTTCCTCCAGGAACCGGAATCGTGCACCAGGTGAACATCGAGTACCTAGCACGCACCGTAATGACTCGAGAAGTCGACGGCGAGCTATTGGCATACCCGGACTCCTGCGTTGGCACTGACTCTCACACCACTATGGTGAATGGTCTTGGAGTTTTGGGTTGGGGCGTTGGCGGTATCGAGGCCGAGGCTGCGATGCTTGGCCAGCCAGTATCAATGTTGATTCCGAAGGTGGTCGGGTTCAAGTTGACCGGTCAGATTCCTACCGGTGCTACCGCAACTGACGTCGTGCTAACCATCACCGAGATGCTGCGCAAGCACGGAGTGGTTGGCAAGTTTGTTGAGTTCTACGGTTCTGGCGTTTCGAAAGTTCCTTTGGCGAACCGAGCCACCATTGGAAACATGTCTCCTGAGTTTGGCTCTACAGTTGCCATTTTCCCTATCGACGAAGTGACCTTGGACTACTTGCGCATCACCGGTCGCACCGAGCAAGAGATTGCACTAGTAGAGGCATATACCAAGGCTCAGGGTTTATGGCACGACCCAAGCGTCGAGCCTGTATACAGCGAGTATCTCGAGCTTGACTTATCTACTGTTGTTCCAAGCATTGCGGGTCCAAAGCGTCCTCAGGATCGCATCGAACTTAGTAAGTCCAAGAGCGCATTCGATAGCGCAATCAAGACTTACTCGGATACCAAGTCAAAGCCGACCGGGGTGAAGGGTAAGGACTACCAGATCGACAATGGTGCTGTCACCATCGCGTCTATCACATCCTGCACCAACACCTCGAACCCATCGGTCATGCTCGCTGCCGGCCTAGTTGCTCGCAATGCGGTTGCCAAGGGTTTGAGGGCTAAGCCTTGGGTTAAGACCTCGCTGGCACCTGGCTCGAAGGTTGTGACCGAGTATTACGAGAAGGCTGGACTAACAGACGACCTCAACGCACTTGGCTTCAATCTCGTGGGATATGGCTGCACAACCTGCATTGGAAACTCGGGCCCACTAGCGGAAGAGATTTCTGAGGCGATCAACCAGAACGACCTTGCGGTTACCGCAGTGCTGTCAGGCAACCGTAACTTCGAAGGTCGAATCAATCCCGATGTCAAGATGAACTATCTGGCTTCTCCACCACTGGTAATTGCTTATGCACTAGCCGGCACCATGGACTTCGACTTCGAGACCGAGGCGCTTGGTAAGGATCAGTCTGGCAACGACGTTTACCTAAGAGACATCTGGCCAACACCTGATGAGGTGCAGCGCACCATCGATTCCTCGATCAATTCGGAAATGTTCACCACTCAGTACGCATCTGTCTTTGAGGGCGATGAGCACTGGAGATCACTCCCAACTCCCAAGGGAGCAATCTTTGAATGGGACGAGAAGTCGACCTACGTAAAGAAGGCTCCTTACTTTGACGACATGCAGCTGACCCCTTCACCGGTAAGCGATGTCTTGGGTGCCAGAGTCCTAGTGAAGTTGGGTGACTCGGTAACCACCGACCACATCTCACCGGCCGGTTCGATTAAGGCCGACTCACCTGCTGGTCGCTACCTAACCGAGCACGGTGTTTCGCGAGTCGATTTCAACAGCTACGGCTCCCGCCGTGGCAACCACGAGGTCATGATTCGCGGAACATTTGCGAACATCCGTCTTCGTAATCAGTTGTTGAATGACGTGGAGGGTAGCTACACCCGCGACTTCACTCTCGGTGACGGTCCTCAGGCATTCATCTTTGATGCGGCCGAAAACTACCGTGCCGCTGGCACTCCGCTTGTGGCTCTTGCTGGCAAGGAGTATGGCTCCGGGTCATCACGTGACTGGGCCGCAAAGGGTACTCGTTTGCTCGGCATCCGCGTTGTAATAGCCGAGAGCTTCGAGCGTATTCACCGCAGCAACCTAATCGGAATGGGCGTTCTCCCTCTGCAGTATCCAAAGGGTGAGACAGCCGAAAGCCTAGGCCTTGACGGAACCGAGGAGTTTAGCTTCGAAGGTATCGAGGTCTTGAACCAAGGCAGCACTCCAAAGACTGTGCGCGTCACGGCAAAGCCTTCTTCGCATTCGCCCGCGGGTAAGCAGGTGGTTGAGTTTGACGCTGTGGTTCGTATTGACACCCCGGGTGAAGCTGACTACTACCGCAATGGTGGAATTCTTCAGTACGTGCTCAGAAGTCTGGTTGCTTAGGAAGGCTTTAGCCGCTTAGTGGGTTAAAGATCAAATGACGCAATTAGGGCGAATCTCGAAGCCGAGAGACCTGGACCTCCTAACCAAGCAGGAGCTTCAGGAGCTTTGTGGCGAGATTCGTAGCTACCTAATTGAGTCCGTATCCAAAACCGGTGGGCACCTTGGCCCGAACCTTGGTGTCGTAGAGACTACAGTTGCCATCCATCGCGTGTTTGATTCGCCGCACGACGCGATCGTCTTTGACACCGGGCACCAGTCCTATGTTCACAAGCTTTTAACCGGTAGGCGCGATCTATCCAGTCTTCGACAGAAGGATGGAATCGCAGGCTACCCACAGCGCTCCGAGTCTGAGCACGATATTGTCGAGTCTTCCCACGCATCAAGCTCGCTGTCTTGGGCAGATGGAATCTCCAGGGCATTCAAGGCCACCGGGAAAAAAGATCGTCACGTGGTTGCGGTTATTGGTGATGGGGCGCTCACTGGCGGAATGGCCTGGGAAGCACTCAATAACATCACTGACGACAATGACCGCAACTTAGTCATTGTGGTTAATGACAATGGTCGTTCCTATGCACCAACCATCGGTGGTCTTGCAAAGACCTTGAATGCCATTCGCACCGAGTCTTGGTATAAAAAGAGCTATTCGCTTTCAAAGCGGGTCTTTTATAAGTTCGGAACCTTAGGAAAACTGGTTTTTGATTCCGTGCACGCTGCGGGCCAGCGAGTAGTAGTAGATAACTCGGCAAGCGGTATCTTCCCGAACCTGGACATCAAATACATCGGTCCTATTGATGGTCACAATCTTCAAGACATGGAGACCGCACTTCGCCAGGCCAAGGAGTATGGTGCTCCGGTTATCGTCCATGCCATTACCCAGAAGGGTAAAGGCTACGACCCCGCAATCTCGGATCTTGCAGACCAGTTCCACGCAGTTGGCAAGATCAACCCAGAGACCGGTTTAGCCCTCAAAGCATCAAGCGGAACCTCGTGGACTTCTGTTTTTGGCGATGAGGTAGTGAACATCGCGAACCAGAATCCAAATTTGGTCGGTATTACCGGTGCAATGCTTATCCCGGTTGGGCTTGATAAGTTTGCTGAACGCTACCCTGACCGAGTTTTCGATGTCGGTATAGCGGAACAGCACGCTGTTACGGCGGCAGCCGGAATGGCATTCGGGGGACTTCATCCAGTTGTGGCAATTTATGCCACTTTCCTAAACCGTGCCTTTGACCAGGTTCTTATGGATGTTGCCCTGCACAAGGCTGGCGTCACATTCGTTCTCGATCGCTCCGGAATCACGGGGCCGGATGGTGCTTCACACCACGGCATGTGGGACCTATCGATTCTCCAGGTGGTTCCTGGAATCAGACTTGCCGCACCTCGAGATGAGCGAACCCTAAGAGAACTACTCAACGAGGCCTGCGCGGTAAACGACGCACCTACAGTGGTTCGGTTCCCTAAAGGCAACGTTCCGGCCCCGGTCAATGAGATTCGCAAGACCCGTGATGGAGCGGATGTGCTTTCTGAAGCCGCTGCGAAGGATGTTTTGCTGGTTAGCGTAGGAAGTTTCGCACAGACCTCGCTAGCGGTCGCTGAACTGCTTGCTGCTCAGGGCATTGGCTGCACAGTTGTAGATCCGCGTTGGGCTTTGCCAATCAAAGACTCATTGGTAGAACTGGCAAGTTCTCACAGGCTTGTTGTCACTCTGGAGGACGGCGTGCGAGTTGGAGGCTTCGGATCTAGATTGCGCCAGGAGCTCCGAGCCAAGGGTGTTGATACCGGATTGAATGAGG
>JACCDK010781341.1_pt1 | contig 24427 bp, 23 predicted proteins | sample 7445871 | NCBI WGS metagenome assembly JACCDK01 (sample SAMN15323436, study PRJNA562643) | freshwater metagenome | isolation source: river surface water | place: USA:Blue River Watershed | collected 2017-08-15 | reverse complement strand
AGAAATTGGCCGAAATGATTACTGAAATCACCAAAGCACAATTGTTGACTTTCCGCTTGGGTCAATTGCGCAACGAAGGCAAAGCTACTTCTGCACAAATCTCAATGGCCAAAAGAAACAACGTAGATATGGCAATCAATATCGCTCGTGATGCACGTCAAATGTTGGGCGGTATGGGAATTACCAACGAATACCCATTGATGAGACACAGCATGAACTTGGAGTCTGTTATCACATACGAAGGAACGCATGATATTCACTTGTTGATTACAGGTATGGATGTTACAGGTTTCGACGCTTTCAAATAATAGACTTGGATATTCAGAAAGCAGGTCTTTGGGCCTGCTTTTTTTTTGCTTTATTGTTCAGGTTTATGAACAATATCATGGGAAAATGTGTTTGGACATCATGGAATAGCAACTGGTGCTCATGCTACTTTTGTTGCCTAAATCTTTATTATGATAGAATCAGATATAATCATCATTGGAGCGGGCCCATGCGGTTTGTTTACAGTGTTTGAAGCAGGTTTATTAAAATTGAAATGTCATTTGATTGACGCACTTCCTCAACCTGGAGGACAGTTGACAGAAATATATCCCAAGAAACCCATTTACGATATTCCTGGATTTCCAGAAGTTTTGGCTGGCGACTTGATTGAGAATTTGATGAAGCAAGCTGAGCCTTTCAAACCCACATTTACGTTGGGAGAAAGAGCAGAAAGTTTTGAGAAAGATGAGAACGACCACTTCATTGTCACCACCAATCGCGGTACCAAGCACAAGGCGCCCATCGTTGCGATTGCTGGAGGATTGGGTTGTTTCGAACCCCGCAAACCGCCTATTTCAAATATCATTGACTTTGAAGACAAAGGGATTGAATATATCGTTCGTGATCCTGAATTTTACAGAGGTAAACGTGTAGTTATCAGTGGTGGTGGAGATAGTGCATTGGATTGGTCTATTTTCTTGGCCAATGGTGTTGCGGAGCATGTGACATTGATTCACCGTTCTACTAGCTTCCGAGGACACTTGGATAGTGTACAAAAAGTGATGGACATGAGTGAGAAGGGGACGATGAGATTGATTACCAATGCTGAAGTCGTTGGATTAAATGGGGGTGAGCATTTAAATTCAGTTGTTGTGAATATCGATGGTCGTGATACGCCTGAGGTATTGGAAACCGATCATTGGTTGCCCTTGTTTGGGCTGTCACCCAAGTTGGGACCTTTGTCTGAATGGGGATTGAATATCGATAAGAATTCTATCGAGGTCAATACATTCGATTACAGTACCAATGTTCCTGGCTTGTATGCCATTGGTGATATCAATACCTACCCTGGAAAATTGAAGTTGATTTTGTGTGGATTTCATGAGGCAACTTTAATGGTTCAAAGTGCATTCAAGCGTATTTATCCCAATAAAAATTTAGTTTTAAAGTACACCACTGTAAACGGTGTCAACGGATTTTAAATGAAAAAAGCGGTAGTCATTGGTGCCGGAATTGGTGGCATGGCTACCGCTATTCGTTTGGCTTGTCAGGGATTTCAAGTCGAAGTATTTGAAGCGTCTAATCACATCGGTGGGAAGCTTCATGTCCAGGAACATAAAGGCTTTAGGTTTGATCTCGGACCAAGCTTGTTCACTTTGCCCCATCTTGTAGAGGAATTGTTTGAATTAGCCAATGTGCCCATTGACGAATATTTTGAGTATTCCAAACTGCCAAGTGTAGCTCATTATTTTTGGGAAGATGGAACACGATTGGTTGCCTCTGCCGATCGAGATATATGGGCCAAGGAAATTTCCGAAAAACTTGGTGAATCCCCTCAAAGTGTTAAGCGCTATTTGCGTCGCGCGGCTTGGACATATGAAAATACGCGCGAGGTATTTTTAGAAAATAGTTTACACAGATTGCCTTTTGGTAAAATCTCATTTTGGCGATCTCTGGCGTTGTTGCCATTTATGCCCATTTTCGGGACGTTGCACCAACGCAACATAAAGTTTTTTAAAAACAAAAAGACGATTCAGTTGATGAATCGATACGCCACATACAACGGCAGCAATCCATACCAAACACCAGCTATGATGAGCATGATTCCTCATTTGGAACATGGCATTGGAGCTTACATGCCCAAAGGTGGTATGCATTCTATTACCAAAGCTCTGGGCGCGTTGATGTCGCGTTGTGGAGTTCATGTTCATCTGAATGCAAGGGTGGAGGAGATACTTCTGGAGAACGATAGGGCGGTTGGTGTAAAAGTCAACGGCAATGTTGTTACTTCATCAGTTGTGGTGAGTAACGTCGATGCTTACTTTACCTATCATAGATTGATGCAAGGAATTCCTTTTCCTGAAAAGGTCTTGAATCAAGAAAGATCATCTTCTGCGATAATATTTTATTGGGGGATCAACAGAAATTTCCCTGAATTGGACGTACACAATCTTTTCTTTTCTAACGATTATGCACGCGAATTTGAGGGATTGTTTGATTCATTTACTTTGGCAGAAGATTTAACTGTTTACGTCAATATCACAAGTAAGGTTGTAAAAGAAGATGCCCCTGAAGGCAAAGAAAATTGGTTTGTGATGGTTAACGCACCTCGCCAATTGGATTCAACACAGGGAGATGATGTTGGACTTGCTCGTGAGCGAATTTTGAAGAAGTTAGCATCTTGTTTAGGAATAGATGTCGCTCCATTTATTGAGTGCGAAGAGGTTTTAACGCCATCGTTGATAGAGGAAAGAACAGGTTCTTATGCAGGTTCGTTGTACGGAACGGCAAGTAACAATATGTTTTCTGCATTTTTACGTCATCCTAATTTCCATTCGAAATATAAGGGACTCTATTTCGTAGGTGGGAGTGTGCATCCCGGTGGAGGTATACCTCTGTGCCTGAACTCAGCTCGAATTGCCGTAAAGTGTATTGAGCAAGATTTGCAGTGATTCCTGCTTCACTCAAGATCCAAAACGATTTTGATTTTTTCTTGAATTCTTTTTCCTTCTTTGTTAGAAATTGACCCTAAGTATTGTTGTAATCTCTTTTTATCAATTGCACGTATCTGATCGATAAGAATTTGCGACGGCTTGTCCAAGAATTTTTCGGTAAGCGTGTGTCGTAAAATTTCAGCATCAATATTTATCTGAGAGGTGATTGGGCATATAATTACCGTTGGATGAAAATCATTGAGCAAGGGAGATTGCACGATGATTACCGGCCTTACTTTTCCTGGCTCCTTTCCTTTATTCGGATTGAGATTAGCCAGCCAAACATCAAATGTTTTCATCCAAGAAACTTTCAAAATCTTGTGCGACGTCTAGACTGTTTTTATAAATCGCTTGACTTTCTTGAAGCAATTTAGAACGAAGTTTTTTTCTCGCATTGTAACGATTGTACATGGCCAATGCCTCATTGATGTAGCGGTTTCTGGGCATGTTGAGTTGTTTGATGACTTTTTCTGTTTCATCAAAAACGTTATCGTCTAATTTGAGGGATAGCATTTTCATTCTTAAAGTATATACTACAAAGGTATACTTATTTCAATTTCAAAACAATTATATTTGGACATGAAGAATTGGCTAGTTGTATTGATGTATGGGGTAGGGTGTCTGGGTCTCATGTTGGTCCCAGACTTGTTCATTCCCTTGAGCATTTGGAGTTTGATCATCACATTTTTCGTTTTGTTTCAAGAAGAAATGAGTTTGAAAAAAGGTCTCGTGTTTTTGTCAATTGCGGGGATGGGTTGGTTCATTGAGTACATTGGCGTTCATTACCATGTTCCATTTGGAATTTATGAATACGGCGAAGGATTGGGTTTTAAAGTTCTTGATATTCCATTGGTAATAGGATTGAATTGGGTCATTGTAACGGTGAGTTCTTGGCTTACTGTTGATTGGGCATTTTCAAAATGGAACAGGTTGTCCAAGATTCTGATGTCCGCTTCTTTGATGACAATATTGGATATACTCATAGAGCCGGTTGCACCACATTTGGATTATTGGATGTTCCAATTGAATTGGCCTCCGGTTCAGAATTACATCGCATGGTTTTGGTTGGGATTGTTGTTTTCTGCGCTGATGAGTATGTTGCAATGGAAGCGTGATTCGAGCATAGGCGTTGTAGTTTGGATGTGCCAATTCTTTTTCTTCCTGGCTCTTCAGTTGGTTTATTAAATACAAAAGCCCCGTCCGTTGACGAGGCTTTTTTGTAACAGAACCAATAAAACAAAACTTGAAAACAGTGTTAAACAAACAAACACAACACAAATAACAGATTCGTGATTGTAATCTATTTACAATCGAAAATAAGATTCAATAAAAAAACGCCTCATTGTTGAGGCGTTCTTTTTTATAGTAACAGGTTAGGTAATGTGACGAATTAAGCGATGCTCAACTTCTTTTCCAAATCTTCCAAGTACTTGCGGAAGTGTTTGTCGGTTTCTTGTAAGTTGTTTACCGTGCGGCAAGCGTGCAATACCGTTGCGTGGTCTTTTCCTCCGCAGTGCGCTCCGATGCTGGCCAAAGATGATTTGGTCATCTTCTTCGCAAAGTACATTGCAATTTGACGAGCTTGAACAATTTCACGTTTGCGGGTCTTGCTCTTCAACAACTCAATGGGTAGGTCGAAATAATCACAAACCACTTTTTGGATGTAATCGATGCTGACCTCACGAGCGGTGTTCTTCACGAACTTGTCAATCATTTGACGAGCCAACTCCAAGTTGATATTTTTCTTGTTCAATGATGCTTGCGCGATCAATGAAATCAAAGCACCTTCTAACTCGCGAATGTTGGTTGTAATGCTGTAACCCAAGTATTCAACGACATCTTCCGGAAGCTCAATACCATCTGCATACATCTTCTTGCGAAGAATAGCGATACGCGTTTCCAAGGTTGGAACTTGCAAATCTGCACTCAACCCCCATTTGAAACGAGACAACAAGCGTTGCTCCATGCCTTGCATTTCAACTGGCGGCTTGTCACTTGTCAAAATGATTTGCTTTCCAGTTTGGTGCAAGTGATTGAAGATGTGGAAAAATACATCTTGTGTTTTTTCTTTACCAGCAAAGAATTGTACATCATCGATGATCAACACGTCCATCATTTGATAGAAGTGTGAGAAATCGTTGACTGTATTGTTTTTCACTGCATCAATGAACTGATGTGTGAATTTCTCTGAGCTCACATAAAGAACAGTCTTCTCTGGATACTTGGCTTTGATTTCTAATCCAATAGAATGAGCCAAATGTGTTTTACCCAATCCAACACCACCATAAATCAACAATGGGTTAAATGCAGTTCCACCGGGCTTGTTAGCCACAGCATAACCGGCACTACGCGCCAAGCGATTGCTGTCTCCTTCTACAAAGTTCTCAAAAGAGTAGTTGGGATTTAAATTGGAATCAACTTGAATCTTACGAAGTCCAGGAATGATGAATGGATTTTTAATTGGAGATTCCCCCATGTCAAGTGGCATAGCGACAGGAGCATTTTTAGTTGCTTTGCGGTCTCCAGTTGGAACTTTAATCGTAAAAGGATGATTGTTGTTGTCCATAATGATGGAGTACTCCAAACGACCTTCTGCGCCTAATTCCTTCTTGATGATTTTCTTCAACAAAGAAACATAATGCTCTTCTAACCACTCGTAAAAAAATTGAGAGGGAACTTGTATAGTTAAAACGCTGTTCTCTAGTTTAACAGGTTTAATCGGTTCAAACCAAGTTTTAAATCCTTGCGGACTTACATTGTCTTTGATGACAGATAAACAGTTGTTCCAAACTTGAAATTGATCCTTCTTGGATGCCATAATATTGTTAGGTAATAAGAATTTTTGTTTAGGTGTTGTCCGCGTTATTCACACTGACACCACAAAAAAAGTAATAAAAAAGTGAAAAAAAAAAATTATTACTCTTGATTTGTAAGAATTTTTGATTATGTAGATAAATCAAGGGTTTCAAGGGTTTTGTTGAATGTCAGTCAGTTAGCAAAATAGATGATTTTTTTGTGTTTTCAAAATGATTTTTTATTTCATTTGAAAAATGTTGAAATCCTCAAGTTTGATTCGTGTGCGATATGCTGAAACAGATGCCATGAAATATGTGTACTACGGAAATTATGCTACCTATTTTGAGGTTGCCCGGGTGGAGTTGTTGCGCTCTTATGGCCTGTCTTATAGGGAACTAGAGGAGATGGGGGTATGGATGCCGGTCAAGGATTTTCAAATAGCGTACAAGCTTCCGGCCTTGTACGACGATGAATTAATCATCGATGTTGAGGTTAAATCTTTTCCAGAGTCTCGAATGGTGTTTGAATATGTGACAAGGAGAGGAGATCAAATTCTAAATACGGCTTCAACTACATTGGTATTTGTTTCATCCAAAACAGGCAGACCCATGAGATGCCCTGATGCGTTGAGAGAAATAATTTTGCCTTTCTTTAAGTGATGTCAAGGTTTTAGAATCAAGCGTCCTTCATCTGTCTCATTCTTGTCCCAATTGATAGGCCAAGCTGGAATGAATAAGTTCCCTTTGTTGTGAATTTCCGCATGCAGATATATCAACGGTTGTACCGTTATATCTTGAAGGCTGTTGTGATGTACGGATAAGTTTCTACATTGCCAATTTGCACCATCTACTTTACCAATTGCATTGGAATACAACCAACCATTGTTTGATATCCCTTTGATAGTGATATCACCTGATCCCTTGGGGTATTCGTAATTGGTTGAGTCATTATGCAAGAGCCAAAGCGAATTGCAATTGGCATTGTTGTACTTGACGTATAACGATTGACGGAGGGTATCAGCACAAGTTAGTTTTCCTTGTGATTGAATTTCAAGGTGATTGAAAGAAGGAGCATAGAGGTGCACCAAGATTCGTCTTTTTTTATTCCGAACCACATTGCAGGTATTATCGTTTCGCACCTCTAGGGTTTTTTCAGAATTATCGAATGCGATATCGCTTAAAAGATTGATTGGACCTTCTATTTTATAATGCCAATTGGAGTCAACATGTAAAACGTAATCCATGTTGCTTTTGAGTATTAAATGAGTAAACCCGGGAAGTGTACCTTTTAATTGTCCGTCTGCACCGGCTCTTTGAAAGCAATCGGGCGCATCGGGTTGATTACAACCCAAGGCAACGATCATCAATACCCAAGTGTTATTTACAAATCTATTCCGCATCCAAATTCTCCATGATCTGCTTTGGCCCAATGAGTGAACAATCCTGCATATATAAAACATCGTTGACCAAAGCCGGGAAGGTTAGCCAGGTTTCTTCTAATTGATAGTCTGTGATAAAGGGGACCGTTTTCTTTCCAAGGGCTATATAGATAGATTCCTTGTTGAATTGAGAAGGTGGTGTAGCCAAAAATGGTTTGGTATCCTATAGCCAATCCCGCTTGCATGCATTGCTCTGGAGAGGCATCAATTCCTTTGTACTCCATCCATAACTTTTTCAAAGCGGCTTGGTATAGATAGTCAACGCCGATGGAATATCGATGGCGCCAATTGAGTGCTCGCACATAATTGAATTGAAAATTACCAATGGGGTATTTTTTACCCAAAGGCTGAAAAGTTTCCTTTAGTCCTCCCGCCAAGGTGAATGTGAAAAAACGAGAGCCATGAAAATAGGGAAGGATATCAATAATGTTTATCGACCTTCTGCCTCTGATCATTCGAGGTTGGTTGGATAAGGTTAATTGAAAATTGTTGGTTCCCAAATTGGGCAATTGATATGCCCCATTGGAGAGATGTGTCATTCGCAATCCCAATAGCCAATCTGTTTTTTCAGTCTGAACAATGGGATATTGCGCATGCAAAACCAAAGAGGCATTGAGATGAGTGCTGATTACAGGGGCCTGGTGGTTGTTGATCAAATCCCACGTCTTGGTGCTATATCCCAAACCCAATCCCATGCCGTAAAATAAGGAGCGTTTTGAACTGATATAAGGGCGGTACATCATATAATTCAGTGCAAACTGATTCCCCAACTGTTTGGGATTTCCTGTCGTACTCCAATACAACTCCACGCCAGTGATGGGCTGTCTTTGATACATACCCCACCAAGAAAAGTTTTTTCTGCGGAGCAATTGTATGGATACGCCAATGGATTGTCCTTGAATCAAATGTTGCATTTCTTCGCGATGAGGAACAATTTGACCAAACAAGGCTTGCGGAACGATGTGAAATTTTTCTGAAGAATCTCCTTTTGGCCAATTTAAATCATTGATTTGCGATTGACTTTGAAAGCAACACAGGAAAAAAGCAAAGCTTATGATTAGTCGATTAACTCCTTCCATTGTGCAATCTGATGATCGATCCAGAAATTCTTTTCAAATGCAAGACGCGAATTCTGACGAAATTGGTTGCGTTGCCCAGGGTTTTCGATGATACTCGCCCATTTTTCCGCCAGCATTTCTGCATTGGTAGGTTCAAAAGTTTCACCGCAATTGTTCTGGGTTATGAGCTCAAGCGTTCCACCCGTGTTTGATCCTAGTAAAGGCAAGCCTGCGCGCATACCTTCAATGGTAACCATGCCAAAAGTCTCATTTAAGCTGGGAATAATAAGTAGATGCGATTCAGCAAACAATTGAGTCAAATCAAAAGTAAAAGGTAAAAATGTGACGTTGTCTTGTAAGTCTAAGTGGCGAACTTTTTTTCGGTTCTCTTTTTCATAGACCTTACCTTCTCCCAATGTGCTCTCTCCAACGAAGGTCAGGTGAATTTGTGGATATTTCTTGTGTAAGAGCTGTAGAGCATTGATTACTGTATGCTGATTTTTTTGCTCATCCCATCTGCCGACGACAAGCGCTCTGAATTGTCCTTCGGTATAGGGCAATGCCTGTTCAGCATCGGGTAGAGCAAGGGGAATGGTTTTAATTCTATCCTTGGGAAATAAAGTTAGGGTTTCAATTTGTTGCTTGAGATAAACAGATAAACAAATCCAAGTGTCAATTTGAGACATTCTCCAACGATGTAAAAAGTCTTTTTTTGCATGTGTAATTTGCATAGCCTGGTGATAGAGTAGCTTGGTTTTAGGAAAGAACATTTTGGTCCACGCCATAAGATCCATGTCCCTAGGATCTCTGAACCACCAGCAATCAATCTGATGCTGTTTAGCGAGACCTCTCAATATCCATGCTTTTTTCCAATCAAAATATCTTCTATTGCGTTGAATAGTTTCTACGTGCAAACCCTTGGAAATGGCAATTTCAGACATGGGGCTGCTACCCACCAAGAATAAAGTTACTTTAAAACCTGCATCGCGCATGTAACTGGCGTAACGTATAGTGTTTAATTCCAAACCGCCTTTGCTCAGAGATGAACAATAAAATCCAATATGCTTTGCAGTATGTGTCATCAATCAAAAATATCGTGCATCATTAATGCCTCAGACAACTCTCCAACAGCTTTGATGTCGCCGTTTTTCTTGGCCAATCGTCGTCCGTCTAGAAAAGCGTCAATCGCTTTTTCATTTCGACCTACAGATTCATACATTTTGCCTAATTGGTAGTAACACGCCAAGTAATCTGGATGTAAAATTTGCAATTTTTCAAGAATCAATATGGCTTCATCCACAAGGCCCTCTTTTTGATTTTCAAGAGCCAATGCGTAATGTAAGAAGGGGTCATCTGCATGAGTAACCAACATTTCCTCTATCCACTTTTTGCGATTCTCCATTATTGATTGATCGAAACGGTTAATCCCTGTTGCGCAAGAATTTTATGAAAGGGAGATAGGGTCTCAAATTTGCCCTTCTTGATGGTGCATTTGCCTTTGTAATGAACAATGAAAGCGCATTGTTCCGCTTGCAATGGTTCTTGCCCCATGATATTCACGAGACAATGAATGACATGCTCAAAAGTGTTGAAATCGTTGTGTAAAATCAGCGCACACTCTTCTTCATTCACCAATGAGGCTTGAATATTGGATTGTTCTTGATAAGCTGACATAAGTTTCACTTTGGTTGCAACGAATATAAGCATGTGATTTGCTTATTTTTGTTTTCATGAAAAAGTTTTATTTCGTTTTAACTGCAATGTGTTTCACTGTGTGTTCATTGAATTCACAAGGTCAGAAAAATGTGTGGGAGGATCAGTTCAAGCAACTGGGTCCTGAATTGGCAACTCCCAATGAACAAAGAACTGCAAGTGGTGCACCGGGTGTCAAATATTGGCAACAGCAGGTGGATTACACCATGAATATTAAAATTGATGATGCCACGCAAAAGCTTTACGGAGAGGAGTGGATTACGTATCATAATTTTTCTCCAGATCAATTGACGTATTTGTGGATTCAGTTGGATCAGAATAACATGGCCAAGGAGAGCGACGCACAAAAAATTGAGCAGTCTAAGATCAATGACAAAATGAGTTACAATGACATCATTGATCTTGAGCCATGGTATGACGGCGGTTTCAAGGTGGTTGAAGTAAAGGACAAAGCGGGTAAAGATTTGAAATGTGTCATCAACCAAACGATGATGCGCATTGATTTACCGCAGCCTCTTAAATCTGGCGGCGTATATTCTTTTAAAATTAAATGGTGGTACAACATCAACGATCGTTTGCGTTTAGGGGGTAGGAGTGGTTACGAATATTTTGAAGAAGACAAAAATTACTTGTACACCATGGCTCAGTTTTATCCGCGTTTGGCGGCGTACATGGATTACTCAGGATGGCAGAATAAACAATTTCTAGGTGCAGGAGAATTTACGCTGGACTTTGGAAATTACATGGTGAATATTACCATGCCTGAAGATCATGTTGTAGCTGCTACTGGGGAGTTGCAAAATGCCAAAAGTGTCTTGACCTCGGAACAAATAGCACGTTTTGAAAAAGCTAAAAAAAGTTTTGATGTACCTGTAGAAATCATCACACAAGCGGAGGCTACAGCCAACGAGAAAGAAGGAACGACAAAAGAAAAAACATGGACTTTCAAAGCGGATAATGTTCGTGACTTTGCTTTTGCATCTTCAAGGAAATTTATATGGGATGCCATGGCTGTTCAGGTTGGAAATAAAACGCCCTTGGCCATGAGTTTTTATCCCAAGGAAGCCAATCCACTCTGGGGACAATTCTCTACCAGAGCAGTTGCGCATACATTGAAGACATACAGCAAGTACACCATTGATTACCCTTATCCTGTAGCGCAAAGTATCAATGCCAAGTGGATAGGCATGGAATATCCCATGATCTGTTTCAATGGTGGTCGTCCGGAGGCGGATGGAACTTACACAGAGGCTACCAAGTATGCCACGTTGGGTGTTATTATCCATGAGGTAGGACATAACTTTTTCCCAATGATCATCAACAGTGATGAGCGCCAATGGACATGGATGGATGAGGGATTAAATACGTTTGTTGAGTATTTGACAGAAAAAGAGTGGGATGCAAATTACCCAACTCGTCGTGGGCCTGCCCGCAATATTGTGGATTATATGAAAGGCGATAAGTCCAAGATGTCTCCCATCATGACCAATAGTGAGAGTATTTATCAATTTGGTAATAATGCCTACGGCAAGCCGGCAACGGGTTTGAATATTCTTCGCGAGACGATTATGGGTCGTGAGTTATTTGATTATGCATTCAGGGAATATTGTCGCCGATGGGCATTTAAACACCCGACACCTGAAGATTTTTTCAGAACAATGGAAGATGCAAGCGCTGTGGATTTAGATTGGTTTTGGAGAGGTTGGTTCTATGGCACAGAGCATTGCGATATGGCGTTGAAAGAGGTGAAATTATTTGTCTTAGACACGGAGAACCCATCCGTGGAAAAGGAAGCGGATCGTGCTAAAAAACAAAATCAACCCAAGGACATTAGCTTATCAAGAGACAGAGAAGAGAAATTACCAACTTGGGTGGAAATGGATCCGGTATCGCGAGATTTTTATTATTTCTATGATCCATACAAAGTGACCAAATCAGATGTAAAGAACTACGAGGAATTTCAGAAATCATTGAGTGAAGAAGAGAAAAAGCTATTCGCAAAAAAACGTTACTACTATCAGTTAACTGTAGAGAATGTGGGTGGATTGATTATGCCTTTGATTTTTGAATTCACTTTAGAGGATGGTTCTAAAAAACAATTCAAAATTCCTGCGGAGATTTGGAAGATGTCAGAACCTACGGTAACCAAAGTATTTGTATTGGATCAACCAGCCAAAGACATTGCGTTGGATCCATTGTTGGAGACCGCTGATGTTGAATTAAATAATAACTATTGGCCTGCCAAAGTTGTTCCAACAAGATTTGATTTGTTCAAAGAGAAAAGAGGTCGTGCGCAAGAGGAGAATGAGATGCAAAAAGCACGTCGCGAGAATCAATAATGACTATTGATTTTCCTTGGCAGTAATTTCAAATTCAACCATAAACGGGGCCTCCATGTGAGGCCCTAATTTTTGCGCCAAGGTGTAACGGTATCTCCCAAATTGTTGGTATTGGTGAGAAGTAGAAAGATCAATATCAAAATTCAAATAATCCAATGCTTTATCGCCATTAAATGTTCCATCCGAATTGCGAATGATGATGTCCATTTCATGGCTTACTTTATTTCCCTGTGGATCTGTTTCTGTCCACGCAATGGGAAGCTTATCATAGGGGTAGTGAACAGCACACTGAAGGTCCAAATGGAGGGTATAAGTATGGGCATTTTGTTGTATATCCCATTCCCATTCAATGGGGTCTTTCCATATCATCTCTTTTCCAAAGTCATGTTCAAATGACAGCGAATTTTCATTTTTGCATCCTATCATCAGGATCAAGGAAGCGATATATTTCCAACTATTTTTCATCAAATGTGAGGTCTTTTTCAAAAATGATTTTTCCGTTTGTATCATGGTAACTCACAGATAATTTTCTGTTTTTATTTTCGCCGCGAACATGCAATTGTGCAAAGTGTTTTTGCGGTACAACAGTACCATCAACTCGGTAATTATTCTTCTCATTGGACATGTCCGATGCACCGGATGTAAGGGGTGAAGAAGTTAAATCGTAAATAGTGGTATTTCCTTCTTTCCATAAACTGATTTCGCCACAATGTCGATCACCACTCAGGAATACTACATTTTTAATTTTGTTGGTTTGAATTAAATCCAAGATGTAGGCTCTTTCTTGGGGGTAATTGCTGTAATTTTCGTAAACAACCGCGGAGTTTAGAAATTGTCCGCCAATACAAATGAATTTAAATGAAGCATGGCTAGATTTTAATGCTTGAATGAGCCATGAGATTTGGTCTTGCCCTAATATGGTAGGTCCTTTTGGGACGGATAAATAAGGCGCCATGTTAATGTCATTTCGAATGCGATTGTATCTGTTGTCCAGGAAAAAAAAATCGATATCACCAATTGTTGTCATGGATGTTATCCCTGAAATTCCGGGAATTCCAATCGTTGTGTTGGGCCAAAAGTGAGCAAAAGTTTCGAGACTTTTTTCTTTCAATATAAAACTACCATTGCTATCGTTGGGACCAAAATCATGGTCGTCCCAAATGGCATAATTGGGGATTAATCTGAATAGCGAATCCATTCTTGGGTGTGTCCTGGATTGAATGTATCTCGCTATCATTCCCTCTTGGCTGTCCCAATCGCCTTCTCTGAAGTATACGTTATCTCCCAACCAAATCATGGCATCCGGTTCAAGTGTAGCGATGCTATTGAATATTAGTTCGCCACCACCGTATGATTTTCCTGGGCGATCATATGGAAGGTCATTGAGATAAGTACAAGACCCAAACGCAATATCCAAATCAGGCGCGTTGGTCCGGTATTTCCACAAAGGCTGAGTGATAAAAGAGATGGAGTCATAATCTCGACTTGCATTATTTTTTGTTTTCACCCAATACTCCGTGTTGGGTTTCAATAAATGAAATTCTGCAATTGTGGAGTAACCGAATTTTTTATCCAACTCGAAATCGAAAGTTTGAATAAATTTTTTCCCTTCATACAAATCCAATTGAATAAAGGGTTTTTCAATTTTTTTGTTGGATGCTCCTTTGCGTAAGACAAACACTTTAGCATCACGAATGCCAACTTGACCGATTGTCCAAAATAAAGTGTCTTCGGATATAATTTGATTTGCCTTCTGTCCTTGGACATTTAATGTGAAGACGCATGCAACAATGAGAGCAAGGGTGCGGTAGCTTTTTCCCATGAGAATTTATTTTGAATAATAGATTGAGCATTCACTGTGGAATGAGGAACTTCTTGATTGAAAATGGAAATGATTTTTTGGGCATAGTCGGCATTATCAAAAGCAACCAACAATATTTGCTTGAACTCTGAGTCAAATGCGTCTGCCGCTATATCAGAGCATACTACGGGTAGTCCCATACTCAGTGCTTCTAATATTTTATTTTGCATACCGGAGCCCAACGACATAGGCGCAACAAATACGCGTCCTCTGTTGTAAGCCAATCGGATATCATCCAACCATCCCGTAATTTCAATTCTCGAATCTTGTAAATTCTGAGACAATGAGCGATGTGGCTCTGCTCCAGCAATAATGAGTTTGATATCGCTGCGTTGATTCCAAACAAGAGGCATGATTTGAAGACCTAATCTGAGCGCTGCATCTACGTTGGGTGGATAATTCATATTGCCCGTGAAGATGATTGCATTTTCTTGTGTCCATTGTCGATTGGAAAAGAAATTGAAATCGATTCCGTTTGAAATGAGATTAAAATTTTTTCCATCAGGAAGGTGAATGCTATTGGCATCTTTCTGGGAAATGATGGTTAGATGATCAAAATAATGGGATATTAATTTCTCATATTTTTCCACTCGTTCAAATTCATCTTTCCAAAACCATTGTGTCAACCAATTGCTTTTTTTCCATCGCTTTTGCAATCCTAAACTCAACGCATCCATATAATCCAATGTCTTTGAGATGTGATGAAAATTTTTGGTGTATTCTGCGGTTCTGATAAGTTGAGAATAGATAACCTTAGGCTGAATCTCCGCCATCAATTTTTTAAATTGATAGTGGGCTTGTCGTTGATGGAAAAGCAATACTTGCCAAGGTTGAGAACTCCAAATTCCTTTTAAGATACTTAATGGGATCAGAAATTTCTGTAACTTGATAAAATACCAATGCCCTCCCAATTTTTCCAAAGATTCGATTTGCGGTTTTGTTGCTTTTTCAAAATGAAAGCATACAATGTGTACCTCGAACCCCGAATTAATCAACGCTTTTATTTGGTGATAGGCGCGCAGTTTGTCTCCTTTTTCCAAAGGGAATGGTATTCTTGATAGCGTGACAACTAATTTCATTTCTGAACTTCCTTGTAAAAATGAATCAGTTCTTTGGTGATGATACTGTTGTCAAAATGGGTTTCTGCAAATTCTCTGGCGTTTTTTTCAATGCGCTCCTTCTTGCCTTCTTTGTTCAACAATGCATCTATTGCCTGAATCCATTCAGCTGTTGTGTCTGCAATTAAAATATTTTCCTTCTCTTTGTAATCAATGCCAATGGCGCCAATTGTAGAACTTATGATGGCCTTTCCAAGCGCCATACCTTCTATAATTTTCACACGTACTCCTCCTCCAGAAAGAATGGGCACTACCATGATATCATGATCTTGGATAAATTTTGTGGCATCCTCTACCTCGCCTAGAATGAAAACCTGAGGGGCTTGGATGTTCCTGAAATCTTCGGTCATGTTGCGACCAGCTAAATATAGTGTTAAATGAGGAAAACGATCATGAATAGCGGGCCATACCTTGCCAATAAACCAATTTAGGCCTTCTACATTGGGCTCCCAATCCATCGCACCTAGGTGAAATAATTTGGGCGCATTGGTTGGTATGGATGGAAGGTAATTGTACAATTGTAAATCAATACCAAATGCAATGGTTTTAATGGGTTTTCTGACACCCAATTGTAACATTCTAATTTTATCTGATTCTGATATCGTTGCAATACCATCAACAGAATTAAACATCATCAATTCATATTCTCGCAATTGTTTGGCGAGAAAATTTAAGTACATTTTTTTGATTGGGTTCTTGGTTCCAAGAGCAATTTTTTCCCAAATGGTGTACTCAATATTGTGCGCTCTTAAAATAATAGGAGCCTTACTATGGCGCTTGATTGTTCCGATGTAGGGCGTCATGAATAAGCTTTCCAAGTGGATGACATCAAAACTTTGCTTGCGCAACAAACGGTCAATTTTGATATCCATATCGGGACTAAAAAAACGATTGACATGGTAACTGTCGTTGGTCATAAACGCAGTGAACGCATCAACAAAGTTGATTCGGGTATCCACATGAACTCCTTCTATATCTGTCTTTTGAATGTACTCCGGACTAAGCTCGTTCAATTTGAGATCATGCTTGTGTGTGAAAATCGTGATGATCTTCACTTTGTGTCCTGATTCAATCAGACCCTGGGTCAAATTGTTCATGGCAATACACCCTCCGTCTTTGGCGGGTAGTGGAGGCTTATGACACAACTGTAGGACACGCATATTTAAGAGGCTTTGCTTTTTTTCTTGAACCAAGTTTTAACATCTGGGATGTTCCAACTTTTTTCTTGATTGGCGGAGTACATCACCAAGATACAAATCGGCACCATGACGATTGTAGATATCCACATACCTAGCCACGGCTCGATGATAAAGGCCTTGGCCATTTTCTCACCAGCTATCGTCAACATTTCAAATACAATGAATAACAACAAAGCAATTACTGAGGGCAAGCCCAATCCTCCTTTTCTTAAGATTGCGCCCAATGGAGCACCCACGAAGAACAAAACGAAACAAGAGATAGCGAGGAAGAATTTCCTATGCCATTCAATCTTGTGTCGGTTTGCAAAACGAAGCAGATCTTCTTTTTCGATTTTGATTTTTTGAATCTGCACCATGTCTCTTCTGGTTGCATCAATGGCTGCTTGGATGGTTTTGCCTTGAATGGTCAATGGCATTTGTGATTGAAGAGAAGCGTTGGATGAGGGGACATTGGAGAGATTTTCTGAGAGTCGTAATTTTTTTTCATTGCTCACTTTCCAATACTGATTCATGCTGTCCACTTCGGCGTCAAATCCATCGAGCGCTTGATCGAGCTGATTGATGGTCATCATCTCAAAGGCATTTTTGAAAACCTCTTCGTCATCTTTGCTGAAGAACAAAGAAGAAATATCAATGCGCAATGTCATTTGATCAAAATGCGATGACAGCGCAGGATGCTTGGGGTTTCTTGATCTTTTTTCATCCAACTCATCATAAGTCACCCCATTTTGCATTTGCAAAATCAACCAACGCTTGTCATCCGTTTGTTGCATATTGCCTTTTTCAGCTCTGATCACCGTTCTATTTCCTCTCCCAGGTTCTCGGTGATCATAAATTAAAATATCTTGAAGTTCACCTGTATCCGTGTTTTTCTTCATCACGCGAATACTGATGCCTTCAATGCCATCATAAAATTGACCTTCTGTTAAACTCAAGGCAGGTTTTTGTTGCACGATTGAGAAGAGCAGTGTCCGATATTTCAAATTGGCGATGGGCCAGATGTTGTTGGCAAAAAAGAAGGCTACAATAGACAGGCCACCAATAAAAATAATCAAGGGTCTGAAAATTCTTCCCAAGCTCAAGCCTGCACTTTTCATGGCGGTAAGCTCGTTGTGCTCAGACAAAGCGCCGATGGTCATGATACTGGACATCAAGATGGCCAAGGGTAGGGCCATGTTCACTATTCGGGCTGAGACAAAGAGTAGCAATTGAAGGATAATCCAAAAGCTCAAACCTTTGCCCATGAGGTCGTCGATGTACAACCAAATGAATTGCAATTCAAATACAAAAAGTGATACCAGAAAAGTCACGATAAACGGACCTATGAAGGCGCGTAGAAGGACTTTGGATATTTTTTTCTGGTTTAACATCAAACAGCGCTAAGCTACTTTATCTTTCGGCACCAAAACCAAGGAAATTTAAAAAATGAGAAAAATTTTATCTAGAATTTTCATCGCGAGCGGAGTCGTAGCTTCGATGTCATTTGCAGCGATGTCTCAAGATATTCAAGTAGATGTTTTATCTAACTTGGACAATGAGAAGTTGATATTATCATCTATTGAAGAAGAGAAGCAAGGCGGCATGACCATGAATGCGGCTTGGGTGCCGATGCAATTGGACATGAACTCCATGGGCGAATGGGAGTACAATGCTGATGGTAGTAAGCGTTGGTTGTATGCATTTCAGAGTCCAGGAGCCTTGGCAATGGGCGTTGTTTTCAGTTATTACAATTTGCCTGAGGGAGCAGAATTGTATTTGTATGCCGCGGACAAGTCTTGGTTAGAAGGTCCATTTACGGCAGATCAAAACAAATCACACCACATTTTCAGAACACCTGAAGTGTTCGGAGATGCAGCAGTGTTGGAATATCGTCAGCCTGCTGGGGTTGTGGGAGATGTCCGCTTGGAAACCCGCGGTTTGTTGCATTTCTATCGCATGATTCAAGATCCACGTGCGGAGCAGTTCAAGAATGTGGAGAGTGACCCCTGCGAAGTAGATGTGAATTGTCCAGAGGGAGATGCTTGGCAGAATGAAAAACATGCGGTGGTTCGCTTGAGTTTGGTTATGTCTGGCGGAGCAGGTTTGTGTTCAGGTACTTTGGTTAACAATACAGCCATGGATTGTAAAGGCTATGTTTTAACGGCTATGCATTGCACGGAAAGTTCTTCGGCAGCTGATTTATTGGCTTCTTCAGCTCGCTTCAATTTTGCCAAAAGCGGATGTGGAACAGGTTTGGGATCGACGACACAAAATTCAACAGGCTTGTATTTGCGTGCGGATTCCAACGATGGAGGAGGAGCTACAGGATCTGATTTTGCTTTGATTGAATTGCAAGATGCGATTCCTGCGAGTTGGACAGTTTATTACGCGGGTTGGGATGCAACGGACAATGTTCCTGTTGCGATTGCCGATTCATTGTATGGAGCAAAGGCTGTTTGTATTCATCATCCAGCGGGAGATTACATGAAGATTTCACATGCCTCACAAGTGACCAAAGGAACTTGGCAAGCTTCAGATCGTCACTGGAGAACAGTTTGGATGGCAACAGAAACAGAGCATGGTGTCACAGAAGGTGGTTCTTCTGGATCACCCATTTTCTCGCCCAGTCACCAAATTATTGGAACATTGACAGGAGGAGGTTCATATTGTACAACCCCAACTTCACCGGATTATTATGGACGCATGGCCAAGCATTGGACTGGAAATTTCAATCCCAATACGGCAGCGGAAAAATTGAAAGTATGGTTGGATCCAGGAAACTTGGGATGGTTGACCATGGATGGCGCTACCAAGGGAACCAGCGCATTGCCTTGTCAGCCTGTTGGTGTAAAAGAGGAATTGAAATTTGATGATGTAGTGGTTTACCCTTCATTGATTCAGACAACATTCCAAGTTCAGGTGGCCAACAATCCTTGGATTCAGCAAGCGGTTGTGTTTGATAGCAATGGACGACAAGTAGCTGCACAAAATTTCACATCAGGTCAATTGACATTTGATGCAACAGAGTGGGCCAATGGAGTTTATTATTTGAGTGTTCGTCAAAACAATGGTTCATATGTAACCAAGAAATTGGTGGTGGCACATTCATGAAATTAGAAGACTACATCCAAGATTCAGGATGGCAGCTCGAGTTGAGCGGAGCCTTTCAGAATGAGAGATGGAAGCATATTACAGAAAAGGTTGAGCAAGTGTATGCTCAACCTTTTTCTTTTCCTCCCAGGCCGCAGATTTTTGCGGCGTTCAATGCCACACCCTTTTCAAAAGTTCGCGTGGTGATTATTGGACAAGATCCTTATCATGGAGATGGAGAGGCCAATGGATTGGCATTTTCCGTGAACGAAGGCATCAAGATTCCACCATCATTGCGCAATATATTTAAGGAGTTAGAAAGTGATTTGGGCATCAAGAGAACCCGAACAGATTTGCATGATTGGGCAAGTCAAGGCGTTTTTTTATTGAATACCACTTTAACCGTTGAGCGCGACAAACCCATGTCGCACAAAGATTTGGGATGGGATTGGTTCACAGATTATGTCATCCAACGATTGGCATTAAAGGCCACGCCCATTGTTTTTGTTTTGTGGGGCAAGCATGCCCAAAGCAAAAAGAAGTTCATTGGCTCCAACCGCCACCTCATCATTGAGAGCGCACATCCTTCGCCACTCGGCGCCTACCGCGGCTTTTTCGGCTCCCAACCCTTCTCGCAGATCAATGCGTTTTTGGGGGAGGGGGTTCGTTGGTGATTATACTTCAATCTACCGATTCACCGAAACAAACCCATCCACTTTTCCTTCATCGCCGCCGCCGCAGGTGGTGACGTACGTGAGTAAATAATAGTAGGTGCCTTCCGATACATCTGTTGGAATCCAGTAGGGAGTGGCATCGCTGGAATCAAATTGTATCCCGCCCCAACGATTGTATACTTTCAAATCATAAGTGCTGAAGTACGCGCGAACATCTTGATTCAAATCATCAGCCAAAAAGGGTCGCCATTCATCATTCAAACCATCTTGGTTCATGCTGATGATGTTGGGGAAACTCAACTGACTGACATCAAAATGGATGTTGTTGTTCTCAGGTACAAATACCTGACTGCTTCTTATACATCCGTTATCTGGATTTTGAACCGCTAAATAATAAGTGCCCGTGGCATTTACCTCTGGATACAAAACATTGGGGTCAATACCTACAAATGCTCCGTCATTGGTACTCCACGCAGCATTCCATGTGGGAAGATCAACTTGGTACATATCCAAAATCTCAACGGGATGTAAACAGCTGATGCTGTCTGGTGTTCCCCAAGTGACATTGGGTGAAATGGTGTCAATGCCAATGGTGAAATTCTGTATCGCGCTACATCCATTGTCCGTGTTGGTTGCTGTTACGCTGTAATTTCCAGCACTCGTAACTGCCCAGTTGTTTTGCGCAGGTGGATTGTTGATGTTGGGGCCCCAATCGTAGCTCATGTTAGGTGCGTTGCTGTTCACAACCATAGTTAAAGTAGGATCGAAACAGGTAATGGTATTGTCCTCTGAAGGAGTTAATATGGGTATGTTTTGATCCGCTGTGACTGTTATGCTGTATGTGTCTTGACAGTTGTTGTTGTAATATGCGGCAATGGTATATATGCCCGTATTGGCAATGGTGATGAAAGCTTGTGCGGGATTCATATTGATTTGCCCGCCATTTGTGGTCCACATGAATTGGGTTCCGTTGATGGTGCTATTAGCAGCAAAAGTCAATGTGGGATCATAACAGGTGAGAACAGAATCATAATCGACACTCAACACAAAGTCACTGTAATCGGCAGTTACAAGTACCGTGTCGCTATCAAAACACTGGTTATTGTAATTGGCTTCAACAATGTAAGTGCCGGCTTGATTGGTGTTCATCAGTGACAAAGTATCCGTTCCTAAAATTGTCCCGTCAATGGTGGACCAATTGTAGTGCAAACTGGTGAAATTAGATGTGGTGTTCACTGTAGCCAATGTATCTGCGCACTGCAATAGGGCAGTGGTGGGTAGATCAATTACCAAGGGTTCGACGTTGATGGTAATAGTGGATGTTTGAGCGATGCCGCATAAATTGGTGAAAGTAACGCTGTAAGTTGTGGTGGTATCGGGTGTCGCAATGGGATTCACAATAGTTGGATCACTCAAAGTTGCTGGTGGTGTCCAGTTGTAAATACCACTTTGTGAAGGACCTGCATTGATTTGAACACTGGTGCCTGGACATGCTTGAACGTTTTCAGCTGAGGCCAAAATATCGGGTTCCAAACAAACGCGGTGCGTGTTTACAGCGCCTCCTGTTGCGGCTGTGAAGCCCCAGTAAACATAAGACTGACCATTGAAAATCTCATTGGAAATATCTATGGTCGCTTGCAAACGAAAAACACAATCAAAATAAACTTGAATCAAATGGGCTGATGCATCCCATTTGATTTGAACAACATGATCCGTATTGTCTTCGGTATTAACATCCATGGCGTCCATCTGAACGGGACCCGCGATATTCTCTGCAAGGTTGTGATTGACCACTCCATTTTTTTCTATGGCGATGTGATCATAACTGGGGTCGCCTGAATCGGTGTTTTGCCAAGTATCAAACTCAATTCCTAACGAAGTTGTGAAGCTCTGATAGCCCATTCCGCCGCCGCTCACGCCAATGGCATTGGTGCCAATGTTTTGTAGGACAAAACAAATACCATCCGCGCCGTTCGCATCCTGGTTGCCCAAATACATTTTGAAGGTGATATCAAAATCTTCGACAAGGTTGATTTGATTGGCATACCAAACGGTACCATTTTGATTTCCACCACTGCTCGTTAATTGATAACAATCATTTCCCGTAGCTGCGGCGTTGCCATTAAGGAAATAGGTTTGACCAAAAGAAGCCCAACCCCAAGTGATACATAAGACAACTAAAACTAACTTCTTCATACTTGTTCCGAAGATAGTAATTAATTGCCTTTACTTCATGCCACGCTCTTTGCAAATGCTTTCGTAAGCTTTTTGTACTTCAATAAATTTGTCTTGTGCTGCCTTTTGGTGTGCCGCCCCTAGGTCTCGAACTTTATCTGGATGGTACTTCATGGCCATTTTCCTGAAGGCTTTTTTCACCTCGTCATCCGTGGCTTGTGGAGTAATTTCTAAAATCGTGTAGGCACCATCGGTAGAGGCATAGAACATGGCTTTGATGGATTCGCGGTCTGCTTGTGAGAGTCCGATATAATGGGCAATGCGATCTACCAATTCTGCCTCAGATTTGTCAACGTTGCCATCTGCTTTAGCAATACCATACAAATAATGAATCAACTGCAATCGCATGGGGTGTTCCATGTAATACTTGATTTGATCGCAAATTTGTTTGACTGGAATATCCTTATTGAGCAATTCTTTGAGGATACCAATTTGCTCAGCGGCAATTGCTTCTCCAAATTGTCTTTTAAAAGTCTCCCGGATATATTCCAATTCACTCTTCATGTATTTGCCATCGGCTTTCATTACAGCTGCGGACAAAACCAAAAGTGCAGAGGTAAAATCTCCTTGACGTGTATGGTGTCTTTGGTATTGAGAGGAAGAATCTTGACGTGGGTCGTAAGTTTGTTTTTGCGTTGTGCTCAGTGATTTATCTTCTACGATTGCTCCGAAAGCGAATCCAAGCAAGGCCCCAATAGGTCCGCCTAAAGCCCAACCTAATCCTCCGCCAATCCATTTTGCGTATTTCATTTTAATACAATATTTTCATTTTAAATTACCAAGAACCTCCTGCCCCTCCGCCACCGGAACTTCCTCCTCCAAATCCTCCAAATCCACCGCTACCGCCGCCCCAACCATCATTTCTACTGTTAAAGTCGTTCCAGTATCCACGACGTGGACCAGAGTTAGCCAACCAAAAAGCTGTCCAAAATGGTAGATTGTTGGTTCGGGCCATCGTTCTGTTTTTACCAAATAAGAATATCAATCCAATAATTCCGAATATGATCAATCCAACCCATCCTCCTTTGTCTTTTTTCTCCTTGTGTTTTTTTGCGTAGGTATCAATGTCAAATTCTTTTTGTGCCAATTGCTCAATCACGGTAAGACCATTGAGTATGCCTTGGAAATATTGATTTTGCTTGAATTGGGGTATCATTTCATTTTCCCAAATCAAATGAATTTTCCCATCGGGTAGTGCACCTTCTAATCCGCGCCCGGTTGCTATAAAAATTTGACCTTTACTTTCTTGGGTTTTGGGTTTGATCAATAACACAACGCCATTGTCCAAGTCAGCTTGTCCAACTCCCCATTCGTCCATGATTTTAAAGCTCAAATCACTGGGCTCAAAACCGCATAGATCGGTTAGGGTAATGATGACAATTTGATTGGATGTTTTCGTTGCGAAGCTTTGAAGATTTTGTTCCAATTGCTGTACCTCTTGCGGCTGCAACATGTTGGCCATGTCATAAACCAATCTTGCATTGTCTTTGGCAGGAACGCATTCAGGTAATTCGGCATAAGTGGTTGTCACGAACAACGCCAAAAGAAAGGACAATATATTTTTCATTTAGCGAGATATAGTATCAGATAGTTCATTGATGTCATTGACTTGCCAAGGGAAGGTCGGAGCCAAATGAGCGGCCATATCATCTAACAATTGCGACATTCCTTTGGTGAAATTTCGCTGAGAGAAATCATGAATCAATTGATTTTTCCATTTTTCCCAGGTCATTGCATCAACATGAGGATGGATACCTATATCTCCAATAATGGCCAATGCAGAGGGATAAATTTGGATGTACACCAACAAGGCATTTCTCTGCTTTGTTTTGTGCATACCCAAGTGATCAAAAACAAATGCCGCTCGGTCCAAGACAGCGGCATCGTTTTGTTCTTCAATGTGAATTCTAATTTCGCAGCTGGTTTTCTTTTCAAATATTTCTATT
>JACCDK011662257.1_pt1 | contig 24448 bp, 19 predicted proteins | sample 7445871 | NCBI WGS metagenome assembly JACCDK01 (sample SAMN15323436, study PRJNA562643) | freshwater metagenome | isolation source: river surface water | place: USA:Blue River Watershed | collected 2017-08-15 | reverse complement strand
TCTTGTAGGTGGTGTATCCACGACTTTGAATTTAGCCAGTAATTCTAAATCTACTGACGATAATTACCAACAAAAATTTCGCTTAAAACCTTGGACGCAAAATTACCAAATTGGTTTCGGAATAGATTTTTTCTTAGAATACTTCAAATTCTCACCATCAATTCGCGGAGTCTTTGGAATAAATGATGAATTAATTCGTGATTATAATCCGGATAGTCCATGGACTGGTAATATCGATGCAATGAAAACCAGAGCCATATTTGTGAATTTTACCTTTCACTAAATAGTACTTCGCTTAAATTCACTTAAAAATATTGCGGTTGCAGTGGCAACATTCAAACTTTCAGTTTTTTGAATTTTTCCAAATCTTGGAATAGCCAATCTTGTTGTAACTAAATTTTCAATAGCGCTTGAAATTCCATTTGCTTCATTACCCAAAATCAAAATGCCTTCATTTGGTAGATTTTTTTGATAGATGTTTTCACCGTCCATAAAAGTTCCAAATACAGGAAGATTAGTTTCTCTAATTTGTTTTTCAAGATCCAAATAACGCACTTTTACTCTTGCCAAGGAACCCATTGTTGCCTGAACTACTTTAGGATTATACAAATCAACGGTTTGTTCATTACACCACAATTGTTCAATTCCATACCAATCGCACAAACGAATAATAGTACCTAAATTTCCAGGGTCTCTAACGGCATCTAAAGCCACAATCAATCCATACGGAGCCATTAATTCAGGTTCAGGGATTTGAAATAATGCCAAACAATTATTAGGTGTCGCTAAACAAGAAATTTTCTTTAATTCGGCTTCAGAAATGAGCGACTTTGAGTCGTTTTTTATGTTTTCAAAAATAGATTCAGTAACAAATAAATGTTCTAGGACAAAATTAGAATCCAGTAATTCCTGAATTACTTTCACCCCTTCGGCAATAAATAATTTGTGAAGTTGTCTGAATTTTTTTTGCTGTAAACTAGTAATTAGTTTAATTTGGTTTTTACTAACCATAAAAAAATGTACTTTTGGATTAAATTTTGCATCTCTTGAAAAAACACCTTACAAAAATATCATTAATTATTGTAATTCTGCTCTTATTTGTTGCTTGTAACACAACAAAACGAGTTGCCGAAGGAAAACGTTTGTTGATGAAAAACGAAATTTCGGTGGATGGCAAAGAAATTAAAGACGAGAATTTGTTTTTTCAATTGTATCAAAAACCTAACAGCTCTATTTTAGGTTATCGATTACGTTTAAATTTATTCAATTTATCAAAACCAAATGCTGATTCTACATATGCCATTTGGCTTAATAAAAAACCAAAAAGAAAAGCGCGCCTTGCTAAACTGCTATCTCAAAAACAAGTTGACCGTCTTGGAAAATCCTTTTTAGTTTCCGGATGGAGTGACTTTTTAATCAATACAGGTGAAGCGCCTGTAATTTATGATTCAACCTATACCAAAAAATCTTTAAAAAGACTAGAAGCCTACTACTATAACAAAGGGTATTTTGATGTAAAAGCCAATTTTACAAGCGACACCACATTGAAGAAAAAAACCAATATCAAATACCAAATTGCATTAAAAAAACCTTATTTAATTGATAGTATTACGACTCAAATTGGAAGCCCTGCCTTAGATTCATTATTTAAAGCAAAGGTTGCAAATTCAATCATCAAGAAGAACAAGCAATATGCTACCGAAAATTTAGAGGAAGAACGAAATAGAATCACCACCGAATTTAGAAATAATGGTGCTTATTTATTTCAGCAAAATTACATTTCATATACTTTAGACACCATAAACACAAGTAAAAAAGTAAATGTAAAATTAATTGTAAAAGATTATTCTTATAGAGAAAATGATTCCTCAAAAACGGCTCCTTTCGAATTATATAAAATCAGTAAAGTTGCCATTTATACGGATCGTTCAACCAATAAAGTGGAAGCGCCTATAAAAGACAGCGTGCAGTATAAAGATTTTATGCTTTACAGCGAAAAGAAATTAAAATACCGTCCAAAATCTATAACTAATGCGGTATTCATAACCAAAGGAAGTTTATTTTCTGACATTAATACCCAACTTACTACTAAATATTTAAGTAATTTAAGGGTGTTTAATTATCCAACTATTGAATATAAAATTGATCCAAAAGACAATAAAGCACTTATTGCCAACATTTACCTAAAACCAAGAGACAAATTTAGTTTTGGTTATTCTGCTGATTTTATACATTCAAACATTCAAGATTTTGGTATTTCTGGAAATACTTCGCTTGGAATTCGTAATGTTTTTAATGGGGCTGAAACATTTCAAATTGGATTTAGAGGAAATGTAGGAGCCTCTAGAGACTTAGCAAATCCAAATAACAATTTCTTTAATATTTCTGAAATTGGGGTGGATGCTAAATTGAGTTTTCCTAGAATATTTTTTCCATTTAATTTAGATAAAATTATTCGAAAAAGCATGATTCCTTCCACTATTATAAGTGTTGGTTATGCAAAACAAACTAATATTGGGTTAGATAAACAAAACTTCACCAGTACATTTTCATACAATTGGACCCCTCAAACAAATTCAACATTTAGGCTAGATCTTTTCAATATTCAATATGTTAAAAATTTAAATACTAGCAATTATTTTAATATTTATCAATCTTCATACAACGCATTAAATACTATTGCGACCAGTTACCCAACAGTTAATCAAAATTACTTCAATAGTGAAACAAATCAATTATTAATTGAAAATGGTACAAACGGATTTATAGGAGATGCCTTATCTAATCCCACTGCTTTTTCAATAACTGAAACCGATTTAAAATCGATTCGAAGCATTGAAGAACGAAGAAAAAGATTAACCGAAAACAACCTGATTTTTGCTACAAGCATTAGTTATTCTCAAACCACTAAAAAAGACCTTACCGACAATTCATTTCATGCTTTTAGAACAAAATTTGAATCTGCAGGAAATTTCCTTTCACTGTTAGCAAGGGTTTCCAAACAGTTAAACAAACAAGGAGGAGCAGATACTTTTTTTGAAGTTGAATATTCTCAATATTTAAAGGGCGAATTGGAATACATCAAACACTGGCCTTTACCTGGAAAAAAAGTTTTTGCCATTCGAAGTTTTGCTGGTATTGCCGTTCCTTATGGAAACTCTAAAAGTATTCCGTTTTCTCGAAGTTATTTTTCGGGAGGTTCAAATGATATTAGAGCGTGGCAGCCCTACAGTTTAGGACCAGGAAAAAGCGGCGGCTTGAACGATTTTAACGAAGCCAATTTAAAACTAACCTTAAGTGCAGAATTACGCTATAATTTATTTGGTAAATTTAACGGAGCCCTATTTGCCGATGCAGGAAATATTTGGAATGTACTTGACAACATCGAAGATGATGCATATACCTTCAACGGAATTTCTTCCCTTAACACTATTGCTTTAGGAACTGGAACTGGAATTCGTTACGATCAAGGCTTATTTGTTGTTCGATTTGATGTTGGATTTAAAACCTACAATCCTGCGAATTCAGAAAACGAAAAATGGTTTAAAGAGATAAATTTCGCCAAGTCGGTATTAAATATTGGTATAAATTATCCGTTCTAATTTTAGAAATTATTACTTTTGTAAACTTAATTTAATTACATAACTAAAACATGTCACACAATATTAAACCGGGAGTTGCTACAGGAGATGAAGTTCAAGCAATTTTTGCCTATGCTAAAGAAAAAGGATTTGCATTACCTGCAGTAAATGTAACAGGATCCAACACTATAAACGGAGTATTAGAAACAGCAGCAAAATTAAATGCGCCTGTTATTATTCAATTTTCTAATGGTGGTGCCCAATTTAATGCTGGTAAAGGACTTTCAAATGCTGGCGAAAAAGCGGCTATTGCTGGTGGTATTGCTGGTGCAAAACACATCCATACTTTGGCTGAAGCCTACGGAGCTACTGTTATTCTTCATACCGATCACTGTGCTAAAAAACTTTTACCTTGGATTGACGGTTTATTAGATGCATCTGAAAAACACTTTGCAGAAACTGGAAAACCATTGTTCTCTTCACACATGATTGACTTGTCGGAAGAGCCAATTGAAGAAAATATTGAAATTTGTAAAACCTATTTAGCTCGTATGAGTAAAATGGGAATGACATTAGAAATTGAACTTGGAATTACGGGTGGTGAAGAAGATGGTGTAGACAATTCTGATGTAGATAGCTCTAAATTATATACCCAACCTTCAGAGGTTTCTTATGCTTATGAAGAATTATCAAAAGTAAGTCCACGTTTTACAATTGCAGCTTCATTTGGAAATGTTCACGGAGTATACAAACCAGGAAATGTAAAATTAACTCCAAAAATCTTGAAAAACTCTCAAGATTATGTTCAAGAGAAATTTAATACAGGGTCAAATCCTGTAGATTTCGTTTTTCACGGAGGATCGGGTTCAACATTAGAAGAAATTAGAGAAGCTATCTCTTATGGAGTTATTAAAATGAACATTGACACTGATTTACAATTTGCATTCACTGAAGGAATTCGTAATTATATGGTGAATAATATTGAGTATTTAAAAACTCAAATTGGAAATCCAGAAGGTGCTGATGTTCCAAATAAAAAATACTATGACCCAAGAAAATGGGTACGTGAAGGAGAGGTAACTTTCAACACAAGATTAGAGCAAGCATTTGCTGACTTAAACAATGTAAACACACTTTAAAAATTACGAATTACGAAATTTTCATAATTCATAATTTATAATTCTTAATTATAAACTATGGCTTGGTTTAAAAGAACAGAAAAAGGTATTACTACCGCTACCGAAGACAAGAAAGATGTGCCAAAAGGACTTTGGTATAAATCACCTACTGGTAAAATTGTTGATGCCGATGAGTTGGAACGCAATCTATGGGTAAGCCCAGAAGATGGTTTTCACGTTAGAATTGGTAGTAAAGAATATTTTGAAATCTTATTTGACAATAACGAATACAAAGAATTAGATGCTAAAATGACTTCTAAAGATCCGCTTGGATTTGTAGATACTAAAAAATATTCTGATCGATTAAAAGACGTAATGGACAAAACCAAATTGAAAGATGCGGTTAGAACAGGAGTTGGAAAATCAAAAGGAAAAGACCTTGTGGTTTGCTGTATGGATTTTGCTTTTATTGGAGGATCAATGGGAGCTGTAGTTGGAGAAAAAATTGCTCGTGGAATTGATTATTCAATCAAAAATAAAGTACCGTTTGTAATGATTTCCAAATCGGGAGGTGCTCGTATGATGGAAGCAGCTTATTCGTTAATGCAATTAGCAAAAACATCGGCTAAATTAGCACAATTAGCAGAAGCTAAAATACCGTATATTTCTTTATGTACTGACCCTACAACTGGAGGTACTACGGCATCTTATGCAATGTTAGGAGACATTAATATTTCTGAACCTGGCGCGTTAATTGGTTTTGCTGGACCTCGTGTTGTTCGTGATACAACCGGTAAAGATTTACCAGAAGGATTTCAAACTGCAGAGTTTGTATTAGAGCATGGCTTTTTAGATTTCATTGCTCCTAGAAAAGAATTAAAAGATAAAATCAATTTATACATCGACTTAATCTTAAATCAAGATATTCGCTAATTGATATTTTATTGGATAACAAAAAACCCACAAAGTACTTTGTGGGTTTTTTATTTATTTGAATTACGTTTACATTCCACTTCGAATTGCTTCCACCGGATCTAACTTAGATGCCGATATTGCAGGCAAGATTCCGGCAATTAAGCCAATTAAAATTGCCAATCCCGATCCTAGCATAATATTTGAAAAACTCAAAACAAACTCAAAGTCGAGCATTTTAGTTAATCCTAAAGCAATAAACCAAACTAATAGTATTCCGATTAATCCTCCAATCAAACATAAGATTACCGCTTCAAATAAGAACTGAAACAAGATAAATCGGTTTTTGGCACCAAGTGATTTTTGAATTCCAATTAAATTGGTACGCTCTTTCACAGAAACAAACATAATATTGGCCACTCCAAAACCACCTACAAGAAGCGAGAAACCAGCAATTATCCAGCCTCCTAAATTCATGTTGGCTATAATTCCGTCTAATAAATCGGTGAAACCTGATAAAACATTGATGAAAAAATTATCGATTTCCCCAGTTTTAAGTCCTCTAAATGCTCTAAGTTTTTGAGATAATTCTGCTTTAAAAGCATCCATATCTATTCCCTTTTGAGGTTTAATTAAAATAACGGGCGTCATCATATTATTGTTTTCGCCATACAATCTTCGTAAGAAATTTACAGGAATAAACACAGAGGTATCATTACTATTGCCAAACATTCCGGCACCTTGTTTTTTTAATACTCCAATTACCGTAAACCTTTGGCCATACAAGCGCACTTGCTTACCTATTGGATCAACATTTTCAAAAAGACTGTTTGCCAATTCATCACCAATTACAACAACCTGAGCACCCGAATTGGATTCTGCTTCATTGTAAAATCTGCCACTTGCAAATTCCAACCCTTGAATATCTATAAACTCATGCGAAACAGGAACCACATCCACATTACTCACCGAATTGGCTTCGTATTTTAGAGTTTCCATATTTACAAATAACTGAAAACACATCTCCTGTGCATCCGGCATATTTGATTTTAAATATTCATATTCAGTATATTTTACATCAGGAAATTGCTCTCTTTTCCATTTTGGAATATCAGAAGGACCAAAAGAACCTTGAAATAAATAAATGGTATTTTTATCTAAACTACTCAAATCTTTTTTGATTTTTCTATCCAATGAATCCACTGCAGCAAGAACCGCGATAATAGAAAAAATACCAATTGTTACTCCAAGCAACGAAAGTAACGTTCGCAACTTGTTGTTTCGCAATGCATTCATGGCAAAACCAAAACTTTCTTTAAGTAAACGAAGGTAAACTAACATAATGGTAGTATTTGTAAGTCAAATTTAGTGCATTAGTAATAAGAAAGACGCATTTGTTACACAAAAATCAAATAAATTACCTGGTGAAGTTCAAATATTATTTAAAAATATTCTTTTCTTCATCATAAATTGGACTTTGAAGATTTAAAAAATTTAAAACACTATGAAATACATGATATTGAGAAACTGTTTTTATTAGTTTCAATTTTTTTGACCCATCTGAAGTCCATACAATAAATGGTATTTCATATTGTTCTTTTGGCGCAATACTTAATGGAAGCCCATGCATGTATAGATTTTTTTCCCCTAATGATTCACCATGATCGGAAACAAAAATCATCGAACTATGGTATTCCTTGAGCTCTTTCAAGTCGGAAATTATTTTAGACAATAAATAATCGGTGTATACGATGGTATTATCATACGCATTAATCAATTCAGATTGAGAACAATTACCTAGCTCTACACTATTGCAAACGGGTTTGAATTTTTCAAATTGTGGAGGATATTTCTTACTATAAGAAGGCCCGTGACTGGTGCTGGTATGCAACACAATAAGTACTTTATTTTTTGTGCTGGATTGAATTTGCTCTTTTAATCCCGAAAGCAATACTTCATCATAGTTACAGCCTTCTCCTTGGCAATTTTTGGATAAAAATTCTCTATCTTGAAAATTTTTAATGTGAATTGGAGGCTCACCCCAATTATTACTTCGCCATACCACCTCAACATTATTTCTAAATAAATAATTTGGTAAAATTTCATACAAGTCACCTGAATCAGAGTGCGATACAATTCCTTTCACCCCTGCTGTAGTATAGGTAGCACAAGAAGTGGCATTTAAATGAACTACGTTTGGTATTTTTGAAAGAAGTGGATTGGTGTTTTTATTGTATCCATACAATGAGAAATTTTGACTGCGTGCTGATTCTCCAATAACCAAAACTACTACCGATTTTTGATTGTCTTTAATTGTCGCATTGGGCAGGATAATCTCCTTCTCATTTTTCTTAAAATCATGAATATAAAAAAGTGAAATATTTACTGTATAAGACCATGGCATTGCAAGTCCGCCAAGTGTTTTTGAATTTTTATCAATCCAAAGCCAATTGCTTGCATTGGCAAAAATTATCGTCAAAAGGAATACTAATGTCAGTGAAATTGTTTTTAAAAACTTCTTCCAAGGAACTGTTACTATTTGCGCTTTTACGATGTATATACTTGGAATTATTCCGAAGAAAATAAGGTATACAAAAAATTTGAATGAGATAAAACTACTTGATTCTTCGTATTTGGTATTGAGCACATTACCAATCATGGATTCATCCAAAATCACTCCATAGGTATTGATAAAATAAACTGAAATTGAATTGATGATAAAAAATAATGCCAATAAAAATTTACCTACATATCTTGAAAGAGAAAAAAATAAGTAAAAAACAAAAGCATTTAAAACCAACATTAATATCACCAAACTAATAATTATGGCAATACCACTAAAGCTCTTATAATCTAAATTATTGAAAACAAATTTGAAGAAAGGAAAGTGAAAAAATAAAAAATTGAGAACACTCAATACCGCAACGAAATGCGTAATTTTAATTTTACTTTTTAATGTAAACATAACTAATTTTAAAAAGTGAAACAATCAAACTAATTAAGGTGATATAAAATATAAATAGGTTTTCATTGCTTATTTTATTTATCATAATCACACTACAAATAAAAAACAAAGCCATAAAAATTGGGTAGTATTTTACGTTATGAACCCAATTCCAGATTTTATATTTTCTGCTACTAAAAATCCCTAAAACTCCCGAAATATAACCAATCAAACTTCCTGTAAGGGTATCCAATGGATGGTGCGCCCCTACTCCAACTCGAGTCAAAACCAACAACAAACCAATACTTATAATAGTAATACACCAAATGAATTTGATATTTAATTTTTTCGGCATAAATGCAAATAATAATACCGTTAAAACGGTGAAAATTGTTATTGAATGACCTGAAGGTAAGCTACTGTGTCCAACTAATTTTTGACCTATGATTACAAATGTATTCGAATCATAAACAGCAGCAGGTCTTGGTATTGAAAATAGATTTTTCAATAGGTTGGATAACAAAGCAGAAACAATAGACGCCGAAAGTAAACTTTCCCATAATTTTGGCGCATATAAAAGGAAAACGGAAAGCAACGACATGAAAATCAAGGCATCACCTAATTGTGTAAGATTGTAAATTACAGCTGGAAACTGAGATAATTTTGAATTAATAAAATAAAACAAATCCTTCTGAATAGTTAGATACCCCGATGTAGATAAAGAATTCTTACTGTATAAAAATACAGCAATTGCGCTTAATAAAAGTAGAGGAATAAAAAGTAAAGATACTTTGAGCTTGGAATAATTTGCAGTTATATTCGAGTTGATTCTGTTTCTTGTTTCCGGATTAAATGCAATAAATTTACTTAACATATTGAAAAATTATAAACTCATAATCTGTGCTATTTTGAATTTGAAAAATAATTTTCAACATGGATTTTCTCCTTGATTCTACTCTCAAATTGAGCAAATTTCGAAATAGCGCAGCGTATAATTGTCAAATATATAAATATATTTACAATACTTGTTTGTCAAAACTGTATTGTAGACACAATTGATAAAAAAATGCACATTTTTTATTAAAAAAAATTAAAAGTAAATTGCTTAATACTGAGCAATAAACTACTTTTGCACGCTTAACAACACATCCAAATGAACACTACAAAAACCATTCAATCTGCTCTTATTTCGGTATTTGATAAAACCGGTTTAGAGTCTATTGTGAGACAACTTCACAAGCAAAACGCAACAATTTATTCAACTGGCGGAACCGAAGATTTTATTAAAAATTTAGGCATTCCGGTAGTTCCTGTTGAAGATGTAACTTCGTATCCTTCTATTTTAGGTGGCCGAGTTAAAACATTACATCCAAAAGTTTTTGGAGGTATCTTGAACCGTCAAGACAACCCAACAGATGTGGAGCAAATGAAGGAATTTAACATTCCGCAAATTGATTTGGTAATTGTAGATTTATATCCATTTGAAAAAACAGTTGCTTCTGGAGCAAGTGAGGCGGATATTATTGAAAAAATAGATATTGGTGGGATTTCATTAATTCGTGCTGCTGCAAAAAATTTCAAAGACACCGTTATCGTTCCGTCTGTAGATGAATATGAATTATTTTTAGAAATGATCACCCAAGGTAACGGAGCTACAACTTTAGAGCAAAGAAAATATTTGGCAACACGAGCATTTCATGTTTCATCCAATTATGATACAGCAATCTTTAATTATTTCAATACCGAAGATACGTATTACAAAGAAAGTATTGCTAATGGCCAAGTGCTTCGTTATGGAGAAAATCCGCATCAAAAAGGATTTTTCTTTGGCGATTTTGACGCCATGTTTACCAAATTACACGGAAAGGAATTGTCATACAACAATTTGTTGGATGTAGATGCAGCGGTAAACTTGATTTCTGAATTTAAAGAAAACGATCCGACATTTGCTATTTTAAAACACAATAACGCATGTGGTTTAGCAACAAGACAAACCATGAAAGAAGCTTATCTTGCAGCATTAGCTTGCGATCCAACTTCTGCTTTTGGAGGCGTGTTAATGGCTAATGGAAAAATTGATACTGCTACAGCTTCAGAAATTAATTCTTTGTTTTGTGAGGTGGTTATTGCTCCAAGTTATGATGCGGAAGCAATTACTATTCTTCAAGAGAAAAAGAACCGAATTATTTTAACCATCAATGAAGTGCCTTTACCAGAAAGACAAGTTAGAACTTGTTTAAATGGATTATTGGTTCAAGATAGAAATAACATCACCGACTCAAAAGAGGATCTAAAAACGGTTACACAAACGAGCCCAACAAATCAGGAAGTTGAAGATTTATTATTTGCTTCAAAAATTTGTAAAAACACCAAATCCAATACGATTGTATTTGCTAAAAACAATACTTTGTTTGCTTCTGGAACCGGACAAACTTCTCGTGTTGACGCATTGAAACAAGCTATTGAAAAAGCGCATACTTTTGGATTTGAGTTAAAAGGAGCTTCAATGGCAAGTGATGCTTTTTTCCCATTTCCTGATTGTGTTGAGATTGCTCATCATGCAGGAATTACGGCTGTTATTCAACCGGGTGGATCAATCAAAGATGATTTAAGTATTGATTATTGTAATGAAAATAATATTGCAATGGTCTTTACCGGAACAAGACATTTCAAACATTAAAAAAAATTAAAAAAAACAGATAAGAAATTAGAAAATTAATCGTTAATTTACGAAACAAAAATAATAACCTAATTTCTTCTTTGAGAACGTTAGTTAATTGCTTTTGAAATTTCAAAATTAATCGGCAAGCGCTACATTTAATTTATTATTTTTGTTTGTAAATAAATTTATAACGAACTAAACACCTTCTATATAATTATGGGATTTTTTGATTTCATGACCGAGGATATAGCAATTGACCTTGGTACCGCTAATACACTAATCATTCACAACGATAAAGTTGTTATTGATAGCCCTTCTATTGTTGCAAGAGACAGAGTAACTGGAAAAATCATTGCTGTTGGTAAAGAAGCCAATATGATGCAAGGTAAAACCCATGAAAACATTAAGACCATTCGACCATTAAAAGACGGTGTAATTGCCGATTTTGATGCTTCAGAAAAAATGATCAGCATGTTCATTAAGAGCATTCCGGCATTAAAGAAAAGAATGTTTACTCCAGCATTACGAATGGTAGTTTGTATTCCTTCAGGAATTACCGAAGTGGAAATGCGTGCGGTTAAAGAATCTTGTGAGCGTGTTAACGGAAAAGAAGTATACTTAATTCACGAACCAATGGCAGCAGCAATTGGTATTGGTATCGATATCATGCAACCAAAAGGAAACATGATTGTGGATATTGGAGGTGGTACAACCGAAATTGCTGTAATTGCACTTGGTGGAATTGTTTGTGATAAATCGGTTAAAATTGCTGGAGATGTTTTCACCAATGACATTATTTACTACATGCGTACCCAACACAATTTATTTGTTGGAGAAACTACAGCAGAAAAAATTAAAATTCAAGTTGGAGCAGCTACCGATTCATTAGACTCTCCACCAGATGACATGTCGGTTCAAGGAAGAGATTTACTTACCGGGAAACCAAAACAAGTAGAAGTTTCATTCAGAGAAATCGCTAAAGCATTAGACAAATCGATTCAACGTATTGAAGATGCAGTTATGGAAACATTATCGCAAACCCCACCAGAATTAGCAGCCGATATTTACAATACCGGTATTTATTTAGCAGGTGGAGGATCTATGTTGCGTGGTTTAGACAAACGTATTTCGTTAAAAACTGATTTACCTGTTTACATTGCTGAAGATCCATTGAAAGCAGTTGTTAGAGGAACCGGAATGGCGCTAAAAAACATACCTAAATTTAGAAGCATCCTTATCAAATAGTTTTTAACCCGTACTTAATTTAAAAACTGATTACTGAACATTGAATACTTAAAAGATGCAGCAAATATTTAATTTTATATTTAAAAACAGCTATCGTATGCTGTTTTTGCTGCTTATGCTAATATCCTTATTGCTCACTATTCAATCGCATTCGTATCATAAAAGCAAAATAATAAGTTCTGCTAATTCATTTACGGGTGGAGTTTATCAAATGACGAGCAATATTGAAGGCTATTTTAATTTGAAAATCCAAAACGAAGAATTAGCAAAAGAAAATGCGCGTCTAAAAAGTTTACTTTTTAACATCAAAGACAGCACTAAAGTTCCTTCTTTAGATTCTATTAGCGGAGTTAAAAAAATAGATATTGTAATTGCCAAGGTGATCAAAAACTCTTATAGTTCTCAAGTAAACTTTTTAACTTTAGATTCTGGATCTAAACAAGGAGTAAAACCCGAAATGGGCGTTATTAATAGTCTTGGAATAGTTGGAGTCATTGAAAATGTATCTACTAATTACAGTACGGTTTTAAGTATTTTAAATACCGAATCTCCTATTAACGCTAAGATTAAAAAATCCAATCACATTGGTTCTTTAACTTGGAATGGAAAAAACACAGGTTATGTTCAATTGGTTGACGTTCCTCGATTGGCATCGGTAAGAAAAGGAGATACCATTGTTACTGGAGCTCAATCTACTATCTTTCCAGAAAATATTAATATTGGGTCAATTGAAAAAATTTATATTGACAATGAAACCAATTTTTACACGATTGATGTGAAATTGTTTAATGACATGACCAGTTTGGGCCATGTTTACATTATCAAAAATAAAGACACTCCAGAAATTACTAATTTAGAAAACAAATCAAAAAAAGATGAATAGTGCAATATTATACAATGTAGCCCGATTCATTTTGCTGCTTGCGGCACAGATTCTTGTTTTTAATAATTTAAATTTTTTAGGATTTATTAATCCGTATCCATATTTACTATTCATTTTATTGTATCCAGTAAATGGTAACAAATATGGTCTTCTAGGTGCTAGTTTTTTACTAGGAATAATTATGGATTTATTTTGTAATTCGGGTGGAGTTCATACAGCCTCGTGTGTACTATTGGCTTATTTTAGACCTTCATTATTTAAGTTTTCATTCGGATTAAGTTACGAATACCAAACCGTTAGAATTAATGATGTACTTACCCCAGAACGTTTTTCGTTTATATTACTTGGGGTAATAATTCATCACATTACTTTATTTGTATTAGAGATTTTTACCTTCAGCTATTTCTGGAATATTATTCTAAGAACTATAGTTAGTACCTTGTTCACTACACTTATTTGTATATTTATTATTTACTTAATAAAGCCAAGTAAACGATGAGAAAAGCGCTACTTCCTACCATAATCATTATCACTGCTGGCTTATTGATTATAAGGCTTTTCTATTTGCAAATTATTGACGATTCCTTCAAATTAAAATCGGAAAACAATGCCATTAAAATCAAATATGAATACCCAGAGCGTGGCTATGTTTATGACCGATATGGAAAATTATTAATTGCCAATCAGCCTTCTTATGACATCATGGTAATTCCAAAAGATGTAAATGAAAAGGAAATGGACATCAAAAAATTTTGTGCGCTATTAGATATTACTGAAGATTTTTATCATGAAAAAATGAGAAAAGCAAAGGTGTACAGCCCTATGTTGCCTTCGGTTTTTTTATCTCAATTAAATAAATTAGAATTCGCTGCCTTTCAAGAAAAAATTAGAAGGTTTAGCGGTTTCTATATTCAAAAAAGATCTTTGCGTGACTATCAGGTTTCTTATGGTGCGAATGTTTTTGGATTCATCACTCAAGTGAACGAAAACATTGTAAAGAAAAACCCGTATTATGTTGGCGGAGACTTAATTGGAAGACAAGGTATAGAAGAAAGTTATGAAACCTTTTTACGTGGTCAAAAAGGGGTAAAATATATTCTTAAAGATAAATTTAATAGAGAAATTGCATCATATAAAGAAGGTAAATACGATACCATAGCAAAACAAGGTGATGACATTACGCTAACCATTGACGGTGAACTTCAAAAATATGGCGAAGAATTAATGGTAAATAAATGGGGAGGTATTGTTGCAATCGAGCCAAAAACCGGTGAAATATTAGCCTTAGTAAGCGCTCCCGATTACGATCCAGCCTTATTAGTAGGAAGAAAAAGATCAAAAAATTATACCCTATTACACAACGATTCCATTGCAAAGCCACTTTACGACAGAGGACTTCTTGCAGAATATCCTCCAGGATCACCTTTTAAAATCCTTACAGCTCTAGTTGCTTTACAAGAGGGGGTTATTGATGAAAGCACAAGTTTTGTATGTCATCATGGTTTTAGTTATGCTAGAGGAAGATTTATGAAATGCCACTGCCATGGCGGACCAATGCAGTTACACAATGGTATTTATGAATCGTGTAATACTTATTTTGCTAACATCTACATGAAAACCATAAATAAGTACAATAGTCCGTCTTATGCTGTTGATGTTTGGAGTAACCATTTAAAAACGTTTGGACTCGGAGATTTTATGGGTTATGATTTACCTATTGGGAAAAGAGGAAAAATTCCAACCTCTAAAACTTATAAGAGATTGTATCCAGGTTGGCGTTGGGATAGTAAAACAATTGTTTCTAATGCAATTGGACAAGGAGAAGTATTAATGACACCTATTCAGTTGGCTAATTTAATGGCTACAGTTGCAAATAGAGGATACTATTACACCCCTCACATCGTAAAGAAAATTAAAGGAGAACTTCTAGATAAAAAATTCCGAACCAAGCATGTTACATCCATCGATAGAAAGCATTTTGAGCCCGTAATTAATGGAATGTTTGATGTATATAACAAAGGAACTGCCTTTGGTCTTGGTGTTGAAGGAATTGATATTTGTGGAAAAACAGGAACAGCCGAAAACTACTTAAAAGTAAATGGAAAGCGTGTCAAACTTCAGGATCACTCTATTTTTGTGGCTTTTGCACCAAAGAACAATCCTAAAATTGCCATTGCAGTATTTGTTGAAAATGGATACTGGGGTAAACGTTGGGCGGGACCAATTACTTCCTTAATGATTGAAAAATATTTGAGAAAAAAAATCACAAAAGTTGATTTTGAAAAGCGAATGCTAGAAGGAAGTTTAAAAGATCAATACAATAAGTTGTATCCTCAAAAACATCAGGATAGTCTATCAATAATGAATGCAAAAATTAAAGATAGTATTGAAAAATTTAAAAACGGAGGCGATTCAAAAAAAGAAAAAAAAGATAGCATTAAGAAGAAAAATTAATGAAAAATCAGAGTATAACAAACCACATTGATTGGATTACCGTAGGCCTATTTATTACTTTAGTAATTTTGGGTTGGTTAAACATATACTCTTCTTCCCTATCTTCTGTTACAGGGGATTCCACGATTTTTGATCTTTCACAGTTCTACGGAAAACAACTTTTATACATTGCCTTAACCTTTCCACTTATCCTGGTAATACTCTTTGTTGAGGGAAAATTTTACGAAAAATATTCCTCCATCATTTACACCATTTCGGTGCTTTCAATAGCGGGATTATTCGTTTTTGGAAAATCGGTTAAAGGACAAGCCAACTGGTATTCCTTTGGATCTTTTGGTTTACAGCCTTCCGAATTTGCCAAAGCAGCTACAGCATTGGCTTTAGCCAAATACTTATCGGATGTACAAGTAAATCTAAAATTAGTTAAAGATCAAATTGTGGCTTTGGCGATTGTATTTTTTCCCATGTTATTAATTGCAGTACACGACCCTGGTAGTGCCTTGATTTATATTATTTTCTTAGTAGTACTATACCGAGAAGGTTTGCCTGGTTGGTATCTTTTTAGTGGATTTGCAGCAATCATATTATTTATATTAATGTTGATTACCAACAACCCTTTTATTGTAATTGGTATTGCTGCTGTTGCTTTAATTTTTAATTACTTCCGAAGCCGATTAATAGAACGAAATATTATTGCTAGTGGAATAATGCTGGTATTGGTTGCGATTTTTTCATTTTCGGTAAGTTTTGTATTTAATAATGTATTCAAACAACACCACCGAGATCGTTTCAATATTCTTCTTGGAAAGGAAGTTGATATGAAAGGAATTGGATATAACATCCACCAATCGGAAATTGCCATTGGTTCGGGAGGTTGGTTTGGAAAAGGGTATCTAGAAGGTACTCAAACAAAAGGAGGCTTCGTTCCCGAACAACATACCGATTATATTTTTACAACAGTTGGTGAAGAATGGGGATTCTTTGGATCGGTGATTGTAATTGGATTGTTTGTAACCTTAGTGCTGCGATTAATCTATTTAGCTGAAAGACAAAAAACCAAGTTCAGTAGAGTTTACGGCTATTGTGTAGCCGGAATATTATTCATTCACTTCTTTGTAAATATAGCAATGGTTGTGGGGATATTCCCAACAATTGGTATTCCGCTTCCTTTCTTTTCCTATGGAGGATCGGGACTATGGGGCTTTACCATATTGTTGTTCATTTTTCTAAAAATGGACGCCAATAAAGTAAATGAATGGTAAGTATTACAGCTTTAATAAGCCATATTTAGTGATGCAATACAAAGCCCTTACACCGTCTTTCCATCCAATTTTTTTACCCTCTTCATAGGTTCTTCCGTAGTATGAAATACCTACTTCGTAGATTCTAATTTTAGGAATTCTTGAGATTTTTGCAGTCACTTCTGGCTCAAAACCAAATCTTTTTTCGTTAAGTTTAATTCCTTGAATAATATCTGTTTTGAACATTTTATAACAGGTTTCCATATCTGTTAAATTCAAATTTGTAAACATATTAGACATAGTGGTTAAGAATTTATTTCCAATGGTGTGCCAAAAGAATAAAATTCTGTGCGGATTTCCACCCATAAATCTTGAACCATAAACCACATCAGCAAAACCATCAATAAAAGGCTGCAACAATAAGTTATATTCTGACGGATCGTATTCTAAATCGGCGTCTTGTATCACAGTAAAATCTCCAGTAGCTTTACTAATTCCGGTATGCAGCGCTGCACCTTTACCTTGGTTTATCTCGTGTTTGAAATATTGAATGTTTGAACCAGAATTGGCATTGATATAACTCAAAATTGCTTCCTCGGTATCGTCTTTAGAGCAATCATTTACAATTATTATTTCCTTTTCAATTGCATTAATCAACTCAACATTTTTAATTTTATCTAAAATTAAATGGATCGTTTTTCCTTCGTTGTAAGCAGGAATAATTATGGATAATTTTTTCACGATGATATTCTTGGTTTAATTTTTATTAAATAATAATATTCTAAGGTTTGCTCCCTTTTTTGCTGCAGCAAAAATGGTAATTTTAAACGAGTTATTGGATAATTTTCGAATTTCTTTTTCTCTATTACTTCAAATTTTGTTTCAATTTTATTTAAATTTTCCGCTTTTGTAAATAGCCAACAGCTGTTTTTTAAAGCTCCTATTTCAGTTAATGCAATTGATTTATTCTCTGGATTCTTAGAATAAAAATTAAAAGCATGCGATTTTTCATCTATTAAATAAACGGTTTCTTTGGATTTATTTTCATAAAACCAGCGCCCAGCCATAGAATCGGCTTGATAGGTTAATAGCTTAGGATAAAAAACAAAACTCAAAAACAAATTCAATAATATTACATATCCAATCATTTTACTTGTACCTTCAAGGGATGTTTTTTTCATTAGAAGCAAAATAACAAACTGCACTAACAGCAAGGCTATCAATATAAAATTGATTTCGGTAAAGAATAGGGTTTGATAAATAATTAGCAAAACTAATATGATGCATCCAAAGCCAAAATATACTTTATTCCAAATTTTCCATTGCTTCGGATTTAATGTTTCTAAGTAGGAGGCACAAATAATACTTGCAAAAGGAAGGGTTACAAATATATAATGTGGCAGTTTATAACGAGACATAGAAAGCAAAGCAAAAAGAATTAAAAACCCGCTCAAGGTGCTAATTTCTGGAAGTGATTTTTGAAACAATCTCTTTATTTGAAAAAAGAAACCAAAATACAATATCAAAATCCAAGGGAAGAAATCCCAACTGATGGTTCCTATAAAAAAGTGCCATGGCAATCCGTTGTCCCACACATTTTCGCCAGTTATTCTACCAAAGCTTTGCAGCCAATAATAAAAATAAAGTCCGCTTTGATTCGGCACACCGTTTACTATTTTCTCCGGATGCATGTCAAATTGCATGTACAATCCGTAGGACATCGGAATTAAAAGTAAGCCAACTATTAGCAAATAAAAAAACCAAGAGAAACTGAAAATTTGCTTCCAACTTCTTTTAAATAACAACTGCAAACCAACAGGCATTAATACAGCTATTATCCCAATTGGCCCCTTTGCCATCATTGCAAATGCAGTAAAAAGTGAAGCAAAAAGCAGGTATTTTATTTTGTTTTTTTGCAAATATTCGGTGAGCAACCAAATCGCTGTGATGACGCTTGAAGTTAATATTCCATCAGTTCGTACATCATTAGTCATTAAAAAAAATGCTTGACAGGTTCCAAAAATGAGCACTGCATTTTTAGAAACGTGCTGACTGTAATAAATAGAAGTAAATCTAAAAATTGAATAAAGCGAAAGCAGTAACATTAAAAAAGCCCCCAATTTATAGGCAAAATTAGACACCCCAAACAGACCCAAACTAATACTGGATATCCAAAATAAAAGAGGTGGTTTATCTAAATAATCACATTGCAAATCCATAACCTGCAAATAGGAATGGTTGTGGAGCATTTCTAAAGAAATTGATGCATACTGTGCTGCATCTACATTCATGATGTCTATAAACAGATTATTAAAATAAATAGAACAAATAATAAGAAGAATTATCTTTTCATATTTTGAAAAATAATCAAGAAATTTTACATCCATTTTTTTAATTTTAGTAATGCGATTTATGTTCCATAAACCCATTTTTGTGCTACGCGGTAAAATTAAGCATTAATACTAACATAGAAATATTTAAAAAGAAAGAAATTATTTCTACTTTTTTGTAACTTTTTATGATAGTAAGTCGTATAACAAACTGAACACTTAAAGCAATTGAAAATAAATGAGACAGCTTAAAATCACCAAGCAGGTTACCAACCGTGAAACTGCTTCCCTAGACAAATACCTACAAGAAATTGGAAAAGTTGACTTAATTACTGCTGATGAAGAAGTAGAATTAGCACAACGTATAAAAGCAGGAGACCAACGCGCTCTTGAAAAACTAACCAAAGCCAATTTACGTTTCGTGGTATCTGTTGCTAAGCAGTATCAAAATCAAGGGCTTACACTTCCTGATTTAATCAACGAAGGAAATTTAGGTTTGATAAAAGCAGCACAACGATTTGATGAAACACGTGGATTTAAATTTATTTCTTATGCGGTATGGTGGATTCGTCAATCGATTCTTCAAGCGCTTGCAGAGCAATCTCGTATTGTTCGTTTGCCTTTAAATAAAATTGGATCGATCAATAAGATCAATAAAATGTATGCATTATTAGAGCAATCTAATGAAAGACCACCTTCTGCAGAAGAAATTGCAAAAGAGTTGGACATGACTGTTAACGATGTTAAAGAGTCGATGAAAAATTCGGGTCGTCACCTTTCTATGGATGCTCCTTTGGTTGAAGGAGAAGATTCTAACCTTTATGACGTATTGCGTTCTGGAGAATCTCCAAACCCAGATAGAGAATTAATTCACGAATCGTTACGTACCGAAATTGAGCGTTCTTTAGAAACCTTAACTCCAAGAGAAGCCGATGTAGTTCGTTTGTACTTTGGTTTAGGTGATCAACATCCAATGACATTGGAAGAGATTGGAGAAACTTTCGATTTAACCCGTGAGCGTGTGCGTCAAATTAAAGAAAAAGCAATCCGAAGATTAAAACACACTTCAAGAAGTAAAATATTAAAAACATATTTAGGTTAAACCTTATAAAACTCCGGCTCCATACCGGAGTTTTTTAATTTCAAAAAAATGAAAAATACCATTATTGCCCCTTCCGTTCTTGCAGCTGATTTTGCCAACTTACAACGCGACATCGAAATGATAAACTCCAGTGAAGCCGATTGGTTTCATATTGATATTATGGACGGTGTATTTGTTCCAAATATATCTTTTGGAATGCCTGTTTTGGAAGCGATTACCAAACATGCAAAAAAAACAATCGATGTGCATTTAATGATTGTAGATCCAGATCGATACATAAAAACATTTAAAAACTTGGGCGCCGATATTCTTACGGTACATTATGAAGCCTGCACACATTTGCATCGCACACTTCAAGCAATCAAAGCAGAAGGAATGAAAGCCGGAGTTGCTTTAAATCCGCATACCAATGTAAGTTTATTGGAAGATGTGATTCAGGATATTGATATGGTTTGTATTATGAGTGTTAACCCTGGTTTTGGCGGACAATCTTATATTGAAAATACGTATAAAAAAGTAGCACAATTAAAAGAACTTATCGTAAAAAACAATGCCGCTACCTTAATTGAAATTGATGGTGGAGTGACAAACAAAAATGCTGCCGAATTAGTTCGGGCTGGAGCCGATGCTTTAGTTGCCGGTAATTATGTTTTTAAAGCAGAAGATCCAATTGCAACGATTAAAGATTTAAAAAATATCACTTGTAAATAAAAAATTATATAATTTTGTAAGTACAAACTAGAATATCAATGGTAATTTCAATTTCCATATTTACTATTATATTAGCTGCTCTTTTGATTTACAATAATTGGAAGACCAACAAAAACACTTTATTCCTTGCTTTATTTTTCATAGTACTTTCACTTTATATCATCACACATGCTTTTCTAGCGATTGATAAGTCAGTATTCTGGACAGCAGTTTTATACAATCACATTTCACCGCTAACTTTATTACCAGGTCCTTTGTTATTTTGGTATACCCGAAATACAATAAATAAGAAACAAGGCATAACTAAAATAGATTATTTACATATCATTCCCGCAGTCATTCAGCTTTATGCAATTATGCCCTATTGCCTTAAACCATTTTCATACAAAATGGAATTTGCAAAAAGAATTACAGAAAACGTAGATTATGTAAACCAAGTAAGTACTAATATATTTTTCAATACCTACGAAAATTTCACCATTCGATTTGTTCTCTTTTTAATTTACATTATTGTTTCAATATCCTACCTGTCAAATTTTACATTTTCGAAAAATAAAAAAAGTGAGAGCGGTTCATTTTCAAATAAGCTAATTCAATGGTTATGGATATTAAACATTGTTCCTTTAATATTTGTATTTGTGGGTTTAGTGCTTACCTACAACTGTATGATTAATCAACCTAGTGTTGGACTTACAAAAACACACTCTTTATTATTAATCTTAGAAATATCCTTCTTCATCTTAACTTTTTCACTTTTGCTATTTCCTGATGTTCTCTATGGAGTTCCTACATCCCAAAATGGAGTTAATAATAAAACAGCAAAAAAAACAGTTAAAAAAGATGAAAATGAAGTGCCAAAAAAATTAAATTCCGAAGACCCCTTAAATGAAGTAATCAATAGAATAACTACTTATATTGATGAAAACAAACCCTATGTGAATCCGGATTTTTCAATTGATAGAATTTCTATCGATTTACAAATTCCAAACAATCAAATCTCGGAATGCTTAACTATTATTTATGGTAAAAAATTTAGCGAGATTAAAAAAGAATTGCGAGTAAATTATGCGAAAAATTTATTAGAAAACAACACTTCCGAATTCATTACTATTGATGCGATAGGACAAAAAGCGGGATTTGCTACACGATCTAATTTTTACAGTGCATTTAAGTCTATCACAAGTACTACCCCTTCAGAGTACATTAATATGCTTGAAGCAAAGAAAAATAAAAATTAACTATTAATTTAGAATTCAACTTCTAATGAAAATAGTGCACTTCCCAAAGCAATTAAGTTAGGTTTAAATAAAGTCAGTTCGTGTTTCTTTAAGATGCCAACTACTTTTTTAGCAACGAGAACAAGATATAAGAAAATGCCAACTACTTTCTTTGCAACGAGAAAAGGAGATAAGAAAACGTCAACTACTTTCTTTGCAACGGGAACTACTTATAAAGAAACGCCAAGTAGTTTCTTTATTATGTAAACTTTGAGTACTATAGATTAATATCAAATCAAATTATTGAGTTTCTACAAAATTTTATTTCTCAAAAAAAATAACCCCTAAAAATTCATTAGAGATTACTTATAAAAAAAGTAAGCGATTTAGAATTATGATTTACATATAAACTATTGATTTAAATATTTTTATTGTTCATCAGTTTTTTTATAATATTTAATTATGTCTGCAAAATCGTATATCTGTTTCCAATACTCTTCTATACTTTGAGGCTTTGGCCGCCAGTCTGGGTCTGGAAAATTCAAGTAGGCATTTTGCCAATTAGTATCATTGATAAATAACGAATCTATAGTACATGGAGTTAATTTTTTTATAGGTTTAAGAAATATGTAGCCATCATATAAATCAGAAAGTTTGAAGTTTGGGTAGCCCATTGAATAATAGCTCCTGTCTGGAAGGTTGCCTAATGGAGTATTATTTAAGTCAAAACCAATTGGCTGATTGGATAAAAGATTCATAATTTGTTCAATTTTTCCATTCGCAGGTGATACTAATAAGGGTTTCAAATTAGGATAATTATTAAATGGCTTGTGCAACAAAATTGAAAATACCTTCTTAGGATATTTAGTGTAAATTAAGTTGCCAAAGTAATTTCCATCAAATCTCACAAAGTTGGGAGAAGCAAAGTCATAAAATGGAAATTTATACTTGGTAAATGCGTGTACATCTCCAGTGATTATGAGAATTTTTTCTTTATTTTTGATTATCTCTTTCTCTACAATATTAAATCTAAAAACTTCTATATTTCCATTATAAAATACAAGTTTCATATTTTCGGGTGTCCGTTGTCCTGAAAAATTTGTCCAGTTGTATTTGTAACTTAAATTCAGTATTTTAAATTTTTTCTCATTTTTCTTTAATGTCTTATTAAAAGCCCAAGCAAATTTATAGATGTCAATATATTCCTTAAATGCCCACCCAGGATTGTAGTTAAACATTAATTGTCTGGCCAAATTATCATCATAAGATTCCGCTGTTACTAAACTATCTAATAATTTCTGATCTTCAGAAGCTCCGAATTCCATTCCTATAGTAAAAATTCCATTTTTATATAGTTGAGGTATTAAACTTCCTAAAAAAACAAGATTTTCTTTAACCCTATGATCCTCCGCAAGGAGAATAATATCTGCTTTTTTGAATTTTTCAATAACATAATTTTGAGGAGAAATATTTTTGTCATGAAGATATTTTATTGATGCGTCAACAAATGACTGTTGACCAAACAATAAAGATGTGAGTAAGAAGAAATTGATAAAAAGAAAATAGTTTTTTTTCATATTGGTTGACAATAAAAATTACCACTATCGTTAAGCGGCTTGCTTAAAGTATCTTTTAACTTACATAGACCATACAAAAATAACAAAACTTACTATTGAGCTTCGAATATTCCGCATAAAATGTAAACTGTATTCAAAAATTGGATTTGATAAATATTTTTTATCAAATCTTGATTATCGCTCAAGTTTGCTGTAAATAGTCAGAAAAAAGTGTCTCATTTAAGTCAAAACTAGAATTATATAATCTAATACCTGAAACGGACTATAAAATATATTGATTGTTAAATTTATTGCTATACCTATAACCAAAAAAATAACCCCTAAAATTAATTAGAGGTTATTGATACAACTGTGAGCGATTTAGACTTATTTTCAAATCAAATTATTGAGTTTCTTGAAAATTTTATAACTTAATATTAAAAAAAATAACCCCTAAAAATTCATTAGAGGTTATTGGTACAACTGTGAGCG
>JACCDK010370282.1_pt1 | contig 24465 bp, 18 predicted proteins | sample 7445871 | NCBI WGS metagenome assembly JACCDK01 (sample SAMN15323436, study PRJNA562643) | freshwater metagenome | isolation source: river surface water | place: USA:Blue River Watershed | collected 2017-08-15 | reverse complement strand
GGGCAAGGGCTTCCACATCATCCAAGGCATGATTGCCATCGGCTCGGGTGGTGTGTTCGGCAAGGGCTTTATGCAGGGCACGCAGACCCACCTGGAGTTCATTCCCGAGCGCACCACGGACTTCATCTTTGCCGCCTTCAGCGAAGAGTTTGGATTGCTGGGCGTGTTGTTCTTGTTGGGCTGCTTTGCCTTCCTGCTGCTGCGGGGCTTGCTGATCGCAGCGTCCGCCCCCACGCTGTTTTCGCGCCTGTTGGCCGGCGCCCTCACGCTGAGCCTGTTCACCTACATGTTCGTGAACATCGGCATGGTCAGCGGCATGCTGCCGGTGGTGGGCGTGCCGCTGCCCTTCATCAGCTACGGCGGAACGGCCATGGTGAGCTTGGGCCTGGCCCTGGGCCTGCTGCTGGCCATTGCCCGCAGCCGCGGGCTGATGCAACGCTGAGCGCCCTGTGCGTGCAAGCCCGGCTTGACGGCCGGGCATCCAGCCGCTTTACTGTGGGCTTGCATCATCGGGAGTAGCAGGACATGGTCAATCGAAGAACACTGTTGGGCACCGCTGGAGCCCTGGTCGCCACCACATTGGGAGCTTGTGCCAGCGTCGAGGTTCATGTGCGCAAGGGGCAGGGGCAAACGGAGGCGCCCCGCATGCCCTTTTCGGTGCCTGCGGTGACGATTCCCGTGGCGGGCACCGACCTGCATTACCCGGTGCGCCGCATCTACTGCATCGGCCGCAACTACGCCGCGCACGCGCGGGAAATGGGTTCAGACCCCACGCGCGAGCCCCCCTTTTTCTTCCAAAAACCCACCGACGCCATTCAGTTCGTGGCCCCGGGCACGGTGGCCGACCATCCCTATCCCACGCTGACCAAAAACTACCACTACGAGGTGGAGTTGGTGGCCGCACTCCACAAGGGCGGCCGCGACATCCCGGTGGCGCGCGCGCTGGACCATGTGTATGCCTATGCGCTGGGCCTGGACATGACACGCCGCGACCTGCAGCGCGGCATGGGTGACCAGAAGAAGCCCTGGGAGATCGGCAAGAGCTTCGACCGCTCAGCCCCCATCGGCCCCCTGCACCGCGTGGGCCAGGTGGGGCACTACAGCAAGGGCAACATCTGGCTGAAGGTCAATGGACAAACCAAACAGAACGCGGACCTGAGCCAGATGATCTGGAATGTGGCCGAGCAGATCAGCCGCTTGTCCGAGGCCTTCGAACTCTTCCCCGGCGACATCATCTACAGCGGCACGCCAGAAAACGTGGGCCCTGTGGTCAAGGGCGACCGCATCGATTGCCACATCGACGGCCTGCCAGGCTTGAGCATTCGCATCACCTGAGACCGGCGGTCAGGGCTTGCGCAGCGTGAACTGCACCACGTCGGTGTTGCCGGTGGCAAAGGCTGCTTCGCAGTAGGCCAGATAGAACTCCCAGATGCGCAGGAAGCGGGTGTCAAAGCCCACCCCACGCACGGCAGCCTCTTCCCGCAGAAACACCTCGCGCCAACGCTTGAGTGTTTCGGCGTAGTCTGCACCGAAGGCCAGTTCATGCGAGACCTGCAGGCCGGCCTTGCGGGCCTGTTCCCGAAAGGCCGACTTGCTGGGCAGCATGCCGCCGGGAAAGATGTATTGCTGAATGAAGTCGGTGCTGCGCCGGTAGCGATCGAACAAGTCGTCGCGGATGGTGATGCTTTGGATGCAGGCCACGCCACCGCGCTTGAGTTGATCGTGCACCGTCTTGAAGAAGCCGGGCCAATAGTCTTCGCCCACCGCCTCGAACATTTCAATGGAGGCGATGGCGTCGAAGGGCTCCTCACGGATGTCACGGTAGTCCTGCAGGCGCAGGTCGCACTGGGCTTGAACCCCGGCGCGGGCCAGGCGGTCTTGCGCCCAGGCCAATTGCTCGGTGGACAGCGTCACACCCGTGACCTGCGCACCGAACTCGGAGGCTGCGATCTCCGCCAACCCACCCCATCCGCAACCAATCTCCAGCACGCGTGAGCCGGCCTGCACGCCGCACTCGCGAAGGGCCCGTCGCACCTTGGCGCGCTGCGCATGCGCCAGGTCTTCGTTTTCGCGGTCGGCCTCGAACAGGGCTGCCGAGTAGGTCATGGTCTCGTCCAGCCACAGGCGGTAGAAGGCATTGCCCAGGTCGTAGTGGGCGTGGATGTTCTTGCGGCTGCCGCTTCGGGAGTTGCGGTTGAGCAGATGCTTGGCGCGGTACAGCAGCGAACCCCACCAGGACCCGTAGATCACATGCTCGATGTCTTCGCGGTTGGCGATGAACAGTTTGAGCAGCGCAGTCAAATCCGGTGTGGTCCAGTCACCGGCGATGTAGCTCTCGGCAAAGCCAATGTCGCCACTCTTCAGAGCGGCCGAACACACATTCCAGTTGTGCAGCCGCATGGCCGCCCGCAGAGGGCTGGTGTCGGACGGGCCGCCAAAGTGCAGCTGGGTGCCGTCGGGCAGCTGCACATCCAGCGTGCCGTGCTGAAGGCGGGGCAGCAGTCGAAACACGGCGTGCGCAGCGGCCGGTGCGTGGCCCGGCAGGGTGGCCATGCCGGTGCGCTTGTCGAGGGTGGTGGTGTTCATCGCGTGACGAAGGCTTGTGGTGGTTGCGGTTTGCGGAAAAACGGCACGCGCTTAACGGCCAACTGCAGCGCTTGCCAGTGGATACGAAAGACCACGCCCAGCGACATCATCGGCATGCCGAAGAAGGCGCGGCGCACGCGCGGGGCGGTGGCGGCCTGCAGGTGCCCGCTGACACTGGTCAGCAGCAGCGGGCCCTGGGCGTTGTGGTGCTCGATGCGCACCACCGTTCGGTCGGCGGTGCGCAGGAATCGAAACCGGTAGTCGCCCGAGACGGCACAGAAAGGCGACACATGGAACACCTTGGTGGCCGTGAGTTCCCGGCCCCAGGCCAGGTCGGGGCCGCTGAGTAAGTAGCAATGCCGCTCGCCAAAGGTGTTGTTCACCTCGGCCAGCACGGCCAGCAATGAACCGTCGCGTCGGTGGGCATACCAGAAGCTGACCGGCTTGAAGGCATAACCGGCCACGCGTGGGTAGGTGTGCAGCCACACTTCTCCGTCGGCCTGCTCCAGCAGGCCTTCGCCGGCCAGCACCGACTCAAACCAAGCCAGTGCGGGGCCTTGGCCGGTGCCGTGGTCCCGGTCATGAAAGCTCACCAGGCCCAGGCGGTTGTGCCGCACGGCGCCCCAGCCGCCGGGCTCGCGGGCCAGGGCCCGCATGGGCAGCATCAGAAAGTAGGTGCTGTAGCGAAAGCCATGGCGGGTGGGGCGCAGCCTCGTGTGCTGCACCTGACCGGTTCCCAGCAAGGCCGTGGGTGGGTTGGGTTTCACGAGGCCGTCTCCAGGCCCGCCCACACACCGCGATCTTGCATGGCTTGCACCACCGCTGTCCCCGACATCATCCCGTCTTCATGAAAGCCGTAGCGCGTCCAGGCACCGCAGTACCAGGTGTGGCGCTGGCCCTGCAGGCCGGGCAGGGCTTGTTGCGCCGCGGTGGCGGCACGGTCGAACACCGGGTGCGCATAGGTGATCTCGCGCACCACCCGTGACGCCTGAATCGGCCTCATGGGGTTCAAGGACACCACCACGGCTTGCTGCCAGGGCAGGGGCTGCAGCTTGTTGAGCAGGTAGTGCAGGCACACCTGGGCTTGTTCACGCGAGGTGTCCGCTGCGCGCTCGTAGTTCCATGCGGCCCAGGCCAAGCGCCGGCGGGGCAGCACGCCTTCGTCGGTGTGCAGCACCGCGCGGTTGTCGTGGTAGCGAATGGCCCCCAGCACCGCTTGTTCCTGTGCGCTGGCGTCTTGCAGCAGCGCCAGGCTCTGGTCACTGTGCGCGGCCAGCACCACTTCATCGAAGTGCTCGGGGCCCGAGTCCAGCCGCAGCACCACCCCCGCGTCCGTTCGCTGCACGCCGCGCACAGGGGTGCCCAGGCGAACGCTGTGTTCAGGGCCCAGGCTGGCCAAGAGCTTGTTCACATACTGGCGCGAGCCGCCCTTCACCGTTCGCCACTGGGGGCGGTTGTTCACCTGGATCAGGCCATGGTTGTGACAGAAGCGGATCAGGGTGGACACGGGAAACTGCAGCATCTGGTCGGTCGGGCTTGACCAGATGCAGCCGATCATCGGCAGGAAGTACCAATCGCGAAACTCGATGCTGAAGCGCTCGCGCCGAAGGAAGTCACCGATGGGCTCGTCCAACTCGGCTTCCGCATCGCGCAGCGCGATGGCGGTGGCCACTTGGTTGAAGCGCAGGATCTCGCGCAGCATGCGCAGGAACGCGGGCCTGAACAGGTTTCGCCGCTGCGCAAACACCGTGTTGAGATTGGCGCCGTTCCATTCCAGGCGCTGGTCGGGCACCTGCACCGAAAACGACATGTCCGATGGGGCGGTTTCCACCCCCAAGGCCTCGAACAGCCCAATGAGCTGCGGGTAGGTGCGTTCGTTGTAGACCAAGAAGCCGGTGTCCACGCCGTGCGTGATGCCGTCCAGGCACAGGTCCACCGTGTTTGCATGCCCGCCAGCGCGCCCTTCGGCTTCGAAGAGGGTGACTCGGGCATGGCGGCGCAGGCCGTAAGCGGCCGACAAACCCGAAATACCGGAGCCGATGACGGCCACACGTTTCATGCGCGTACCTTGGAATGACGGCGGGGTGTCCACTTTACCGGACACCCCGCGGTGCAAAGGTCGCTGTGCAGTGCCCCCAGGCGAACAAGGGAGGGAGGGAGGAGGAGGAGAAACGCCTGGAGGTAGCCCCGGGACAAGCCCTTCGACTGCACAGCGAAAACGGGTGACGACTGCACAACTTGTCGTAGACAATTTTCATGCAGAAGCGATAATCGACCGAGTTTTGGACAGAAAACCGGACCCTGCGGAGGGTTACCCCCGAACCGGCTTTTTGAATTTGTCTAGAACAAGAATCATGATGATGCCCTATTTTTTGCAGTTCTGGGTGGCGAATCATCGATTTGTCCCGGACAATCGGCCCAACCTTCCGCGACGCCCTCCGTGCAGCCGGGAATGGTCATGAGCAACATGTCCGACCCCTCCAACGCCTTGTCCATTGCCTCGGTCGAGCGCGACACCGGCTTGAGCAAGGACACCCTGCGCGTGTGGGAGCGCCGCTACGGCTTCCCGCAGCCCACCCGCGACGCCTTGGGCGAGCGGGCGTACCCCCTGGAGCAGGTGGAGCGGCTTCGCCTCGTCAAGCGCCTGTTGGATGCGGGCCATCGTCCTGGGCGCATCGTCTCCCTGCCGGCGGAGGAACTGGAGAAGCTGGCCGACAACCTGGCGCCGGCCTGCCCCAGCAGTTTGGGCACGCCCGGCGAAGACCTCCAGCCCCTGATGGACGCGGTGTACGCACACGATGTGGAGTCGCTGCGCCGCATGCTCACGCAACGCGTGGCCTACCTGGGACTGGGGCGTTTCGTGCTGGAAGTGGTGTCGCCCTTCAACCGCATGGTGGGCGACGCCTGGCTGCGCGGGCGCATGCAGATCTACGAAGAGCATGCCTACACCGAGTCCCTGCAGGTCGTGCTGCGCCACGCCCTGCACAGCTTGCCGGTGGCCACGTCCGATGAAGCCCCGCTGGCGCTGTTGAGCACCTTCCCCGGCGAGCAGCATGGCATTGGCCTGCTCATGGCCGAGTGCTTGCTGCGCCTGGATGGTTGCCGGTGCATCTCACTGGGGGTGCAGACCCCCATTTGGGACATGGTGATGGCCGCGCAGGTGCACCTGGTGGACCTGGTGGTGCTGAGCTTCTCGGGCGTGATGAACCCCAACCATGTGCTCGATGGGCTGCAGGAGCTGCGCAGCAAGTTGCCGGCTTCGGTGGAAATCTGGGCGGGTGGTTCAGCCCCGGTGATCCAGCGCCGCAGCATCGAGGGCGTGCGGCCCATGCCTGAGCTCACCATGATTCCGGCGGCCTTGGCCGATTGGCGCGCGCGGCAATAGGCCCGCGTCTGCCAGGTCCCTGCTGTCAGCCTGGAGACGGCTGCACCCCTAGAATTCGCGGGGTAACGAGACCCTGCCTAGCGGATGGCCACCATGCTTTACCCCGAACTGTTCAAGCAACTCGAAGCCGTGCGCTGGAACATGGAGCGCGACATCCCCTGGGACCGCTTCGATCCGGCGCAGCTCACCGAAGAGCAGGCGCTGACCATCAAGATGAACGCCATCACGGAATGGGCCGCCTTGCCGGCCACCGAGATGTTCCTGCGTGACAACCGAGGGGACAGTGACTTCTCGGCCTTCATGAGCGTGTGGTTCTTCGAGGAGCAGAAGCACTCGCTGGTCTTGATGGAATACCTGCGGCGCTTCCGGCCCGACCTGGTGCCCACCGAGGCCGAACTGCACGAAGTGCGCTTCGAGTTCGACCCGGCCCCGGCCCTGGAAACCCTGATGCTGCACTTTTGCGGCGAGATCCGACTGAACCATTGGTACCGGCGCGCAGCCGAGTGGCACACCGAGCCGGTGATCAAGGCGATCTACGAAACCCTGGCCCGCGACGAAGCGCGCCATGGCGGGGCTTATCTGCGCTACATGAAGCGCGCCCTGCAGCAGTTTGGCGACGAGGCGCGTGCCGCCTTTGCCAAGGTGGGGGTGCTGATGGCCAGCGCGCGGCGAACCGCGCAGGCCCTGCACCCGACCAACCTGCACGTCAACGAAAAACTCTTCCCGCGCGACACGGTGCAAAGCCGCTTGCCCAACCCCGAGTGGCTGGAGCATTGGCTGGACAAGCAGATTGCCTTTGACGCGGTGTGGGAAGGCAAGGTGGTGGAGCGCATCCTGCACAACATGAGCTTGCTCATGGAGCGCAGCTTTGCCAGCGTGCAGGAGCTCAACCGCTTCCGCAAAGAGGTAACGCAGGCCGCATTGGCCGCCCGCGGGCCCGGCGGCGCAGCCGTTCAGGCCTCCTGAGAAGCCTGCACGCGGCCGCAGCGCGTCAGCCCTTGGCTGCGCGCGCAGCGATGGCCGCCTTGCGGTCGGCTTCCACGCGTTGCACGCTGGGCCGCTCGGACAAGGCTTTCACGTAGGCCTTCCAATCCACGCCGGCTTCGAGCAGCATGTCTTGGCCCAGCACCGTCTTGGTGGCCACGCCCACCAGGGGCAGGCTCACATAGGCGCAGCAATCGGCCAAGGTGAACTCCGTGCCGCCCACGTAGGGCTCAAACCGGGCCAGGCGCTTGAAGCCCTCGATGTGACGGGCCAGCTGCGCACGAACGCGTTCCTTGGTGGCATCGTCGACCGTGCGGCCGAAGAACGCGGCCCCGTAGAGGCCTTCTCGGGCCACCAACTCCAGGTGCAGGTCGACGTAGGTGCACAGCTCGCGCACTTTGGCGGCGGCAAAGGGGTCGGCTGGCAACAGGGCCGGTGTGGGCTGCAGCTGCTCCAGATACTCGACAATGACTTGGCTCTCGCACAAGGCGCCTTGCGTGGTGCGGATGAAGGGCACCTTGGCCAGGGGGGAGTCCCGCAGCACCGCTTCGTCTTTTGAGCCCGTCATCACCACTTCTTCCTCAAACGCGATGTTCTTTTCCAGCAGGACGAGCTTGACCTTGTTGTAGTAGTTGCTGATGGGAAAGCCGCACAGGGTGATCATGAGACGAGTTCCTGGGTTGAGGTGAAGTGGCCATCGCCGGCCCGCAGGGCCAGCCGTGTTGGAACTGTACGCCTGGCTGGCGCCACACTGGGGCGCAGGGCTGCTTAGCTTGATGGGCGTGGCGGGGCGGCCGGCCGGTTGACCAACCAGATGCCCGCGGCCACCGCCACCAAAGCGGCCAGCAGCCTGGCCGTGGCGGGCTCGCCCAACAAGGCCATGCCGGCCAGCAGGCCCGACAAGGGCGTGAGCAGGGTGAACGAGGCCAAGCGCGTGGCCGGGTAATGCCGAATCAGCCAGAACCACAAGAGGTAGCTGGCAAAGGTGATCACCACGATCTGGAAGAACATGGATCCGAGGGCCAGCGATGACCAGCGGGTCGGCCAGGATTCACCCAGGGCCCATGCCCCCAGGCCCAGCAAAGGTGCGGACACGGCCAACTGGTAGAACAGGGTTTTCTCCGCCGGGGCTTGCGACAGCCGCGTGGCGCGGATGGCCAAGGTGGTGGCCCCCCACAGCAGGGCGGCCAGCAAGCCCATGGCATCGCCCAGCCATTGCAAGGGGCCTGCGGCGGGCGCGCCAAAGCCTTCAGAAAACGCCAAGGCCACGCCGCCAAAGGCGGCGACCATGCCGGCCCACTGGACGGGACGCAGCCGCTCGCTTCGCGCGATCAAGGGCATGCCCAAGGCCACCACAAATGGGCTGAGGTAGATGAAGACGATCATGCGCGAGGCGTGGGTGTACTGCAGCCCCCAGAAGATCAGCGCAAACTCACCGGCAAAGAGCGCACCGGCCAATAGGCCGCCGGGCAGGGTGCCGTCCCGCTCGAACAGCGCGATGCCGCGCCAACGAGACCACAGCAGCACCAGGCCGGCTGCACCCAAAGACCGCAGGGCGGCCTGCAGCAGGGGTGGTACTTCGGGCAGGGCTGCCTTGGCAGCCGACTGGTTGATGCCCCACAACACACAGCACAGCAGGATGCACAGCAAGGCTCGGGGGTCGAGCTGGTGGCGGCGTTCGGTCATGTGGGGCGGTGGCGGCGTGTGGACCAGGCCATGATGCCATCGACCAGGGCAGCGGCCATCACGCCAGCCCACACGCCACAGCCATGCGCATGCCCGGCCAGCACGTGGCCGGGCGCATCGGGCAGGGGGGCCAAGGCTTGGTCGGCTGCAGGGGTTGCGCTCCACAAGGCCTGCAGCACGGGGACTTCAAGGAACAGCTTCAGCGCGATGGCCGCTGCCACCGCCGCGCCGACCGCACGCCGGGCGCCACGCGCGCGCCACAGCAACTGCCAGCACACGATGGCGGCACCCGCGTGCAGGGTGGCCGACAGCCCGGCATAGTGGGACAGGCTGCCCGGGTCTGTGACCAGCAGGGCCTGGCTCAAGGGCCAGGCCAGCAGCCACGCCAGGGCCTGTGCAGTGCCGGCCCGTGCCACCCAACCCCATGCGGCCACCACCAGGGCGGCCCACAGATTGGCCTGCAGGTGGGCCGCATTGACGTGCACGAGGGCGGCCGTCCACCAGCGCCAGGCCTGCGCCATTGGCGTGGCCGTATCGGCGGCCACCCAGCCCCAGGCGGGGGCCCCGTTCAGGCCCATGGCCCACCACGCGCCCAGGCTGGCCGCGGCCAGCAGCGCCGCCACCCCTGGCCAGGCGGCTCGGTTCAGCCGAACACCGCCTTCCACAGCTCCAGCACCGCATCGCGCGCGGCGGCCAAGCCTGCCGGGTCGAACTGGGTGGCCTGCTCGTCCAAGCGGGCCCGGTGCTGGGCGCGGCGCAGTTCGCGATAGGCATCGGCCGCGCGCGTGCCCACCCCGGGCGGCAGCAGGCCGCAGGCCTCGGCGGCATGCAGCAGGGCGATGTTGCCGCTGTTGGCCTGCAGGGCCTCGTGCTGGGCGGCGTGGGTGAGCACCAGCAACTGCACCGCGAACTCGGCGTCCATCATGCCGCCGGCGCTGTGCTTTACATCGAAGCGGCCTTCAGGCACGGGGCGCGACTGGCGGACCTTCTCCCGCATGGCCCGCACTTCTTCGCGGAGGGCATCGGGCTCGCGTGGGGCGCTGAGCACGCCGCGGCGCACCCGCTCAAAGCGCGCCGCCAGCGCGGGTACACCGGCGCACCAGCGGGCGCGGGTGATGGCCTGGTGTTCCCAGGTCCAGGCGGTGTTGCTGCCCCGGCCCAGCTGGTAGCGCTCAAAGGCGTCCAGCGAGGTCACCAGCAGGCCCGAGTTGCCGTTGGGGCGCAAGGCGGTGTCGATGTCGAACAGCTCGCCGCTGTTGGTGCGCAGGGTCAGCCAGGTGATGAGCTTGCGCACGAACGCGCTGTAGACCTCTTGCGCATGTTCGTCTTCGTCCTCGTAAAGGAACACGAGGTCGAGGTCGCCCCCGTAGCCCAGCTCCTTGCCGCCGAGCTTGCCGTAGGCGATCACGGCCAGCCTCGGGCCTTCCTCTACGGTGCGGTGGCGCTGTTTGAAGTGTGACCAGGCCCATTGAAGGGTCAGGTCAATCATGGTGTCGGCCAGGGCCGAGAGGTCATCGGCCACCTGCTCCACCGTGATGCGGCCTTCAACGTCACGGACCAGGGTACGGAACACTTCAGCGTGGTGGGCCCGCCGCAGGGTGTCGAGCAAGGACTCTTCCGAGGCCTCGCCCGAACGCACCCAAGCCGCATGCCGGGCCTGCATTTCACGGCTGAACTCTTCGCGGTCGAAGCGCTCCCGCAGTTGCCGTTCATCGGCCAACTCGTCGATCACCCCTGGGTGGCGCAGCAGGTAGCGCATGGGCCAGCGCGCCAGCCCCAAGAGGCGCAGCAGCCGCCGCTGCACTTCGGGGCGTTCCACCAACAAGGTCAGGTAGCTCTCGCGGCGCAGCAGCGGGTCCAACCAGTCCAGGAAGCGCAAGGCGGCTTCCTCGGTGCAGTCCCCAGCCTCGATGCCGGCCTCTGCCCGCTGCATCAACCGGGCCAAGCGCAGCCGGCTGGATTCCTTCAGGCTGGCCACCTTGGGTTGTGTACTCCAGGTTCGCAGGCGCTGGGCCAGGGCTTCGGGCATGCGTTCGATGAAGGCCTCGGCGTCCACCGGTAACAAGGGCTTGTTGCAATTCACGCAGGCCTTGCCCTGCGCCTGGGGCCCCGGGTCGCGCCCGTCGTGCAGCAAGGCGTCGAACTCACCGGCCACGAATTCACGCGTCAGGCCGAGCTCCTCCAGCAGAGCACAGGCGTCGGCGTTGCACGGCAGCCCCATGCTGGCCCCAATCCAGGCCAGGTCGCCATCGGCCGAGGGCAAGAGGTGCGTCTGCTGATCATCCAGGTACTGGATCCGGTGTTCGATGCGCCGCAGGAACTCATACGCCTGCGCCAGGCGCTGCGCGGTCTGCGGCCGCATCAGGCCGTGGGCCACCAGTTTGGTCAGGCTCTTGAGGGTCGAGCGGCTGCGGATCTCGGGGAAGTGGCCCCCGCGCACCACCAAGAGCAGCTGGACGATGAACTCGATCTCGCGGATGCCCCCGCGCGAGAGCTTGACGTCGTTGGCCCGCTCGGGCCGGCCGGCTGCGCGGCGTTGGGCTTCGTCGCGGATCTTGCGGTGCAGCTGGCGCAGCCCCTCAAAGACCCCGTAGTCCAGGTATTTGCGATAAACGAAGGGGCTGATGGCCGCACCCAGCGCTTGTGCCCGCCCGGAGGTGACGGCCGCGCGCGGGGCCACCACGCGGCTCTTGAGCCAGGCCAGCCGCTCCCATTCACGGCCCTGGACGTGCAAATAGTCTTCCAACATGGCCAGGCTGACCACCGGCGGGCCTGAGTTGCCATTGGGCCTGAGGGCGAGGTCGACTCGAAAGACGAAGCCGTCTTCCGTGACATCGCCAATCAGAGCGTAGATGCGCTTGACGACCTTGCTGAAGAACTCGTGGGCGCTGATGGAGTCGCCCCCATCGGTCATCCCCTCTTCTTCGTACACATAGACCAGGTCGATGTCGGAGGACACGTTGAGCTCGCGTGCGCCGAGCTTGCCCATGCCCACCACCCACAGCTCAATGGGCTGGCCGTCACGGGTTCGGGGCTGGCCGTGGCGAGCGCCCTCTTCGTCACGGGCCTGCGCCAGTGCGCGCTCCAGGGCCACCTCGGCCAATTCGGTCATGGCCCGGGTGACGGTCTCCAGGGGCGCGCCCTGTTCCACGTCCAGAACGGCCAAGCGTTCGATGACCAGATGGCGGGCCACACGGAGAGCCGACGCCAGTGTGCGGCCCTGGGCCATGAGGCCCAGCATCAGGTTGTCGATGAGCGCCGTGGTGGGCTCGCCCTGTGGCATGGCCTCACGCTCCGGGCCGTAGCGCCGGCGGATGCGCTGCACGAACCGGCTGTGGTCGGCGCTCGCCCCTTGTGCAGTGTTGAGGCCGTTCACCGTTGCGGCCCCTTGGGCGCAGGGCAAAGCGGGCCATCCGTGGCACAGTTCGCCTTGAATCGCCACACCATGACAGCCAAAGAGGAAACACACCCCGTGCGGATGGATCCGCGCGATCTGCCCCGATCGGGTCGTCCTGTGCTCACTGTCATGGCTCGTGCGCTTGCGGTACTGCTGGTATCGGCCGCCTTGCTGTTGCTGGCCGCTTGGGTCGCACTCTACGGTGTTTTGCTGCCCCGTGTTGGCGCATGGAAACCCGTGATGGAGGCCAGGGCATCGGAGGCCCTGGGCGTGGCCGTGCGCATCGGCGAGGTGCAGGCGCCGTCCTCAGGCTGGGTGCCGGCCCTGGTGTTGACCGAGGTGGCGCTGCTGGACGAGCATGGCCGAACGGCCCTGCGCTTGCCCCGTGTTTCAGCCTCCCTGTCGCTGCAGTCCCTGCTCAGCCTGGAGCTGCGCTTCGAGCAGCTGTTGATCGAGGGTCCGGCCCTGGAGATCCGCCGGGATGCGGCCGGACGCGTTCGGGTGGGGGGCCTGACGCTGGACGACGAGGACACCGAGCAGGTGGTCGGGGGGCAGGCGGCCGCGGATTGGTTGTTGGCACAGGGTGAATTTGCGATCCGCGCCGGCCAGCTGCGTTGGGTGGATGAGTGGAGGGGCGCACCGCCCCTGGTGCTGCAGAACGTGGACTTCGTTTTGCGCAACGGCCTGCGTCGGCACGACTTCCGGCTGGACGCCACGCTGCCGGCCGAGCTGGGCGAGCGCGCCAGCCTGCGCGGCCGCTTTCGCCACGGCTTGTTCGTCAGCCGATCCGACTGGTGGCAGTGGGTGGGCGAGCTCTACGCTGAGCTGCCACACGCCGATGTGAACGCCCTGCGCCCACACGTGGACCTGCCCGTTGAACTGGTGGGTGGCCAAGGCGCGGCCCGGCTGTGGGTGGATGTCGACCGCGGACGGGTGCGGGGTGCCACGGCCGATGTGGCCTTGCGAGAAGTGGGCCTGCGCTGGCCGGGCGTGGCCGAGACGATGAGTTTTGAGCGATTTGAGGGTCGCCTGCTGGTGCGCCAGGAAGCGCAGTCGCTGACCTTGGGGCTGGAGCGGGTGGGCTTCACCACAGGCCAAGGCCAAACCTGGCCGGCCAGCGACATGAAGTTGGTGTTGCGCCACGCGCCCGACCCGCATGCTGCCGCTGCTGCAAAGCCCCCGCCGACCGCACCCGCACCGTCTGCGCCCGCCTCGGCTGCGCTGGCCGCTGCAGCGGCCAGTGGGCCCGAAGCGGCCGAGGAAGCCGAGCCCATGCTGCCCTTGTTGTTCGACGGGCTGGCGGGCCGGATCATCACGGGCGGTGACTTCAGCGCAGCCGAGCTGGATTTGGGGCTCATGGCGTCGGTGGCCGGCCGTGCGCCACTGGGACTGGCGCTGCACCGGCAACTCTTGAGCTTGGCGCCACAGGGCCGCATTCAGGACATGCGGGCCAGCTGGGAGGGCCCGCTCGAGCAACCCACCCGCTACAAGGTCACGGCCCGTTTGGAAGGCCTGAGGCTGGAGCCGGGCCTGGAGCCCGCGCCGTCGCGCGATGGACACGCATCGGGCCGGCCCGGCGTGCGGGGCGCCACGATTCAGTTGGAGGCCACCGAATCGGGCGGCCGCGCCGATGTGATGATCCAGCGCGGTCAGCTGGTGTTCCCGGGCTTGTTTGAACAAGCGGAATGGGGCGTGGAGGAACTGCAGGCCCGATTGGGCTGGCAGCAGGTCAAGGACGGCCTGGAGCTGCGCCTGTCGCCCCTGACCCTGCGCACGGCCGACCTCGAAGCCGAGTTGCAGGGCAGCTGGCGAGGAAGCTGGCAAGACCTGGCCAAGGGCCATGGGGCGTTGGACCTGACCGCCCGGGTGCCCAAGGCGCGTGCCGATCAGCTGCACGCCTATCTGCCCACCACCGTGGCTGCGGCCACGCGCAGCTACCTCAAGCGCGCCGTGCGCGGTGGCCGTCTGCAGGACGTGGCCATTCGCGTGAAGGGCGACCTGGCCGAGTTCCCGTTCGACCGACCCAAGTCCAAGGGGGAGTTTCGCGTCACCGGTGACTGGCGCGATGGCACGTTGGTCATGGTGCCCGAAGAGCCGGGCTACCCGGCCTGGCCGGAGGCCACGCGGCTGGACGCCCGCTTGCGCGTGACGGGCCAGCGCGTGGACTTCAGCGACGTTCGGGCCCGTTTGATGGGGACAGAGGTTCTGCGCACCAGTGGATCGGTGGATTGGATGAACGCGGCGGTGCCCCTGGTGCTGGACCTGCAGGCCCGGGGAGCGGCACAAGACTTTCTGCGCTATGTGCAGGCCACGCCCGTCAATGAGTGGACCTCGCGCGTGCTGGCGCAGGCCCAGTCCACCGGTGCGGCCCAGCTGAGCCTGAAGCTGGAGGTCCCCTTGGTGGGTCCCGAGCCTTCCAAGGTCAAGGGCAGCGTGCAACTGGCGGGCAATGAGCTGCGCATCAACCCCGGCCTGCCGGCCCTGCAGAACACGCGCGGGCGGGTGGACTTCAGTGAGAAGGGTTTCAGCGTGGCCGGCGCCACGGCCCAACTGCTGGGCGGCGAAGTGGCCCTGGAAGGGGGCATCTCGACCAGCGGCACCAACCGCCTGAACCTGCAAGGCACGGTGCAGGCCGCGGCGGTGAAGGCCGCGCCGGAACTGGCCTGGCTGGCCCCGGTGTCGACGCGTCTGAGCGGCCAAGCGCCCTACCGCTTGAGCCTGGGTGTGGCCGGCGGGCAGCTGCAGTGGGTGTTGACCTCGCCCCTGAGCGGCTTGGGCATTGACCTGCCGGCACCGCTGAAGAAGCCGGCCAACGCCGCGGCGGGGTATCCGCCGCTGCGGGTGGAGTTGACGGGCCTGGGTGGCCCCGCGGGTGCCGAGCGCGAGCGGCTGGACCTGCAGTGGGGCCGCCTGGTGCAGGCGCGCTTCCTGCGGCAGGCCTCCAACGGCACTTGGTTGGCCGCTGCCGTGGGGGTGGGTGCGGCTGAGCCACCGCCCCTGCCTCGGGTGGGCAGCGATCTGCGCATTGCCGCAGACCAGCTGGACCTGGACGAGTGGCGTGCCGTTTTGATGCCGTCCTCAACAGCCGCTCAGGGCTCATCCCCGCTGGGCATGCCCATGGCCATCGACTTGCGTGCGGCCACGGTGAAGCTGATGGGGCGCCAGCTCGAAGGCGTTTCCGCGCAGGCGCAACCCCTGCGCGACTCCAATGGCGGCGCCGGCTGGCGGCTCGACCTTCAAGCGCGGCAGTTGGCCGGGCGGGTGGAGTGGCGCCCAGCCGAGCCGGGTTCGCGCGAACGCCAGGGGCGGGTGCTGGCGCGGCTGTCGCGTTTGTCCATCCCACCGGCTGCCAGCGAGGCCGTCGAGGATGCTGCCGTGGACGAGCGCATCGAGTGGCCGGCTGTGGACGTGGTGGTGGAAGACTTCGAACTGCGGGGCCGGCGGCTGGGCCGTTTGGAAGTGGCCGCCGAAGTGGAGCGGCCCGAGCGCAGCGGACCCGTGCGCAGCACGGGCGGTGACTGGAAGCTCACCCGATTGGCCTTGTCCAATGCCGATGCCGCGCTCAATGCCTCGGGTACCTGGGCCGGCGTGGGCGACGCGGCCGGCCGTGCCCGCCGAACCGCCATGGACTTCGAGCTTGAACTCAAGGACAGCGGCGCCTTGCTCAAGCGTTTGGGCTTGGAAGAAGCGCTGCGCGCGGGGGCTGGCCGCATCACCGGCCAGGTGGCTTGGCGCGGCTCCCCCTTGAGCCCGGATGTGCGCACCATGCAGGGCCAGATGCGCCTGGACCTGCGCAGCGGGCAGTTTCTCAAGGCCGACCCGGGCGCCGCGCGCTTGCTGGGTGTGCTGAGCCTGCAGTCCTTGCCGCGGCGGCTGCTCCTGGACTTTCGCGATGTGTTCCAGGAAGGCTTTCCCTTCGATGCCATCACGGGAGATGTGACGGTTCTGGGTGGTGTGGCCAGCACCAACAACCTGCGCATGCGCGGCATCCAGGCAGCGGTGTTGATGGAGGGCAGTGCCGACATCAACCACGAGACACAGGACCTGCGGGTGTTGGTGGTTCCGGAGATCAATGCCGGCACCGCATCGCTGGCCTACGCCACCATCAACCCGGCCTTGGGCTTGGGAACCTTCTTGGCGCAGCTGTTCCTGCGCCGGCCGTTGATGGCGGCCAACACGCGCGAGTTCAGCATCACCGGCACCTGGGCAGACCCCAAGGTCGAGCGCCTGCAGCGCAGCTTGCCCAGTGCCGAGCAGGTGGAGCGCGCCGTGTCCACGCCCCCACCCGCACCCGCACCGGCCTCTGCGCCGGCTGCCACACCCGCACCGGCCGACAGGAGATCGCCATGACCCGCATCGCCGCCATCCAGATGGTGTCCACCCCGGATGTGCAACGCAACCTGGCCGACGCGGCCGAGCTGTTGGCGCGCGCGGCCGGCCAGGGCGCCACGGTCGCGGGCTTGCCGGAGTACTTCTGCCTGATCGGGCGGCGCGATGAAGACAAGCTCACCCACGCCGAGCCGCCCGGCCAAGGTCCCATCCAGGACTTTCTGCGCGAGCAGGCGCAGCGGCATGGCCTGTGGTTGATCGGTGGGACCATCCCGGTGGCTTCCGCCGAGCCGGGCCGCGTGTACAACCGCAGCCTGCTGCTTGACCCCCGTGGTGAAGTGGTGGCGCACTACGACAAGGTGCACCTGTTTCGCTTCAACAATGGCCGCGAGGCCTACGACGAGGCGCGTGTCCTCAAGGAAGGCGGGCAGGCGGTTTCAGCCACCTTGGCCACCTCGCCTGCGCTGCGCGTGGGCCTGTCGGTGTGCTACGACCTGCGCTTTCCGGAGCTGTTTCGGGCACTGAGTTTTGGACAGCCGTCGCAGCCTCCATGCGACCTGATGGCCGTGCCTTCAGCCTTCACGCACACCACGGGCCAGGCGCACTGGGAAGTGCTGCTGCGCGCGCGGGCCATCGAGAACCAGTGCTATGTGATGGCCCCGGCGCAGGGTGGCCTGCACGAGAACGGCCGCCGCACCTGGGGCCACAGCCTGGTGGTTGACCCCTGGGGCGAGGTCTTGGCTTGTGTGGAGGAAGGCCCTGGCGTGGCGGTGGCCGATGTGGACCACACACGCTTGGCCGACGTACGCCAACAGTTGCCCGCGTTGCAGCACCGCCGCCTGGGCGTGGCCTCAGGCCAGGCCTGCTGAGCGTCAGCGGCGGCCGAACATCATCTGCCGCGCCAGCGCCGGTTTCAGGCCGGGCAGGTGTTCCACCGCCAGCAGGCCCAAGGCACGTGCCGTGGCAGCACCGGGCAGCGACCACGTGAAGCTGCGCGCCAGGAAATCGGTGGCCGCGATCATCGACCACCGGTCGGCGGCGCGCGCCCAATGCACGCTGGCCAGGGCATCGGCCAGCGATTGCCCGCGGCGCTGAGCACCCCGCAGGCGCTCGGCCAGGGCGTGGGCATCCCGAAGGCCCAGGTTCAGGCCTTGCCCGGCCACGGGGTGCAGGGTTTGGGCCGCGTTGCCGATGCGCACCAGGCAGCCCGAGCGCACCAGACTGGTCTGGGCCTGAAGGCCCAGGGGGAAGGACTTCAGCGGCCCGATGTGCACCACCCGCCCGGCCGATGGCGGCAGCAGCGCGTTGAGCACAGCCATGCGTTGCGGGTCGCTCAAGGAGGCCACCGGGTCTTCGCGGGCGTCCACGCACCAAACAAGGGAGGCCCGTGCGGGCGCGCCAGGGGCCTGTTGGGGCAGGGGCAGCAAGGCCACAGGCCCTTGGCGGCTGAAGCGCTCGACCGCCAGGCCGGGTGTGCCGCCGTCCAGCTCCACCGTGCCCACCCAGGCGGTTTGGCCATAGTCGTGTCGCAGCTGATGGCGCTCCCACCCTGCCAGCCACCGCGGCCAAGGGCCTGCGCCGCTGTCCTGCTGGGCCGGTGCCCCGTCCACGATGTCCAGCTCAGGCTTGCTCGCCTGGCGCATGAACACCCCGCCTTCGGCCACCACCGCCAGCTCAAAGGTTTCAGCACAGGCGGCGTCGACTTCCACGCGGTGAAGCGCAGACGCCGATGCGCGGCCGGCCCATGCGGCGGCACCGGGCCCGGCGGCATCGGCACCACCCAGCACCTTGAGTCCCCGCACCGGATGGCCAAAGCGGTGGTGCAGTCGGTGGGGCTGGCGGGCCTGCTCGGCTTGCCAGGCCGCCTGTAGGGCCGGGACCAAGGCCCCATAGGCCATCACCGCGCCCAACTCGGGTACGCCCATCTCGTCGGCCCGAATGCGCACCTGCGGCTTGGAGCCGGCCAAGGCCACGGCGGGGGCCTCTTGGCTCACCTGAACCTCCAGGATGGGCTGGGTGCCGTGTTCGGGGAAGGCACCGAGTTGGCGCAGCAACTGCACGCTGCCCAGGGCCAAGGCCAAGGTTCGGGGGTCGTGGCTGACATCGGCCTGCAGCGGCCGCGCATCGAACAGGCTCACCTGCCACTGGGGGCAGCGCCGGGCCATCAGCAGCGCCAGCGCCAGGCCCACGGGGCCTGCGCCAATCACGGCCAGGTGTGGGCTGTCGGGTGTCGGTTGCGCCATAGGCCCGAAGCTTAGCGCCTGCAGGGCCAATGACCCGCCAGAACACCAGGAAATCCCGAGGGCTGCGAAAGCGGGCTGTGGTTAGGATGCGCCGCACCACAAATTCGACAGGAGCCCTTATGAGCCAAGGTCCCGATTTCAAGCAACGCCGGCGCGTCATTCAAGGAGCGGCTGCGGCCGGTGCCTTGTCCTTCGCACCCGGTTTGATGGCGCAAGCCGCACCGGTGCGCGTGGGCTACACCATGTCGCGCACGGGCCCTTGGACGGGTGGTGCTCAAGTCAGCCAAGAGCCCAACTTCCTGCTGTGGGCCGAGCAGCAAAACGCCGCTGGCGGCTTGGACGTCAAGGGCGTCAAGCGCCGCATCGAGCTCATCAGCTCCGACGACCGCAGCGATGTGGAAACCGTGGTGCGGACCTATGAAAAGCTCATGGGCAGCGACAAGGTCGACCTGGTGCTGCCGCCCTGGGGCAGCAACGCGAACTTTGCTGTGGCGCCCCTGGCCAACCGATTTGGCTACCCCTTCCTGGCCCCGACCGCGCTCAGCCGGCGGCTGGTCGAGATGAAGCTGCCCTACTTCTTCCTGCTGCTGCAGCAACCCAAGTCCATGTGTGACGCCCTGGTCGACATGTTCAAGGCCAATGGCGTTCGCAACGTGGCCTGCATCTACGTGGACGACCTGTTCGGCCTTGAGAACTACGCAGCCTTCAAGGTGGCCTTGCAGGGCACGGGCATCAACCTGGTGGAAGACAAGAGCTACCCCGGCGGCGTGAAGGACCTGTCCCCGGTGCTGCGTTCCATCAAGGACAAGAACCCGGATGCCTTCGTGGGCTTCACCTACCCGCCCGACACCATCTTGGCCAGCCGCCAGTCCAAGGAAATCGGCTTCAACCCGAAGATCTTCTATGCCTCGGTGGGCACGGCCTTCCCGCTGTACAAGAACGTCATGACGCCCGCCGGCGCCGAGGGCGTGATGGGCATGGGATCCTGGAACGGCAAGACCAGCCCGGGCGCCAAGGCCTACTTCGACGCCCACGTGGCCAGCCAGAAGAAGGAACCCGATCGCTGGGCTTCCGGCGCGTGCTGGGCTGGGCTGGAAATCCTCACCGCTGCGGTCAAGCAAGTGGGCCTGGACCGCAAGGCCATTCGCGACTACGTGGCCAACACCACGCACAAGACGATCATCGGCGACATCCGCTTCCAGGGCAGCGAGAACGTGGGCACCCCCGGCACCGTGGGCCAGTGGCAAAACGGTGAGTTCGAGGTGGTGTGGCCGGCGGCGCGCGCCACGGCCAAGCTCAATGCGAACAAGCCGGCCTGGAAGTAAATGACGCTGGGTGCCTGGCTCGAGCTCATCGGCTCGGGCCTGATCACCGGTGGTGTGTATGCGCTGGTCGCACTGGGGATGAACCTCCAGTACGGCCTCATGCGCATTCTCAACATCGCCCATGGCGAGTTCCTGATGGTGGGGGCCTACCTCACCTGGATGGTGCACACCTCCCTGGGCCTGAGCCCGGTGCTCATGATCCCCGTGGCCTTTGTGGTCCTGGGGGTGGCGGGCATGGCCATTCACTTCTTGTGCTTCCGGCGCTTGGTGAGCACCTCGCCCAACCTCGACATCTTCGAAGCCCGTGGGCTCATGGTCGCCTTCGGCCTGATGTTCCTGGTGCAAAACCTGGTGTCTTGGCTGTGGGGCGGCGACCTGCGGGGCTATGACTTCATGACCGAGCCGGTGAGCGTGGCCGGTGCGCCTGTGGCGGGCAACAAGCTCCTGGTGTTTGTGCTGTCACTGGTGTTCAGCTTGGGCATGCTGGCCCTGCTCAGGGCCACGCTCTTGGGCAAGGGTGTGCGGGCGCTGATGCAGTCGTCGGTGGGCGCCCAGTTGGTGGGCATCGACACCAAGCGGCTGCATCCCATGATGTTTGGCCTGGGCCTGGGTTTGTCCGGTGTGGCGGGCTGCTTGCTGTCGATGGCCTACACCATCGCGCCGTCCATGGGCGAGCCCTACACGGTGACGGCTTTGATCGTGATCACCTTGGGTGGCTTTGGCAGCATGGGTGGCGCCCTTCTGGGGGGCTTGCTCTTGGGCGTGGTGGAGGCCGTGGGCATGCACTACACCAACCCGTCGCTCAAGGCGCTTTTGTCTTATGCCGTCTTCATTGCGGTCTTGTTGCTGCGGCCTGAGGGCCTGTTCACGCGCAAGACGCGCAAGGCCTGAAGCGACTCAGGAATCCCACTGCGATGAACGATCGACAAATCCTGACGCGCGACCTGCTGGTGCTGTTCGGCCTCACCGGGTGGGGCTTGAGCCTGCCCTATTTCGGTTCGGATTTCATGGTCTCCATGGGCTTGACGTGCCTGATGTACGTGGCCTTGTCCAGCAGCTGGGGCCTGTTCTGCGGCAGCACCCGCTACCTGTCCCTGGCCACCTCGGCGTTCTTCGGCATTGGGGCCTACACCTGCGCGCTGCAGCTTGAACAACTGGGCTGGGCAGCCACCATCGCACTGGGCGCTGGTGTGGCTGCTGCCGTGGCGGTGGTGATGGGTGCGGCCGTGCTGCACCTGCGCGGCACCTACTTCGCGGTGCTCACCTTCGGCATGACCGAGCTCATCCGCCATGCGGTCACGTATTACGAGAAGTCCGTCACGGGTACGGTGGGGCGGGTGCTGGCGGTGGTGCCCGAGCGCGACACCATCTACCTCACGGTCCTGTTCCTGGCGGTGCTCACCGTGGGCTTGTCGATGTGGGTGCGGCGCACAAGGCTGGGCTTGGCCCTCATGGGCATCGGTGCCGATGAGCAGCGTGCCCAGACCCTGGGCGTGGACACGCGCTGGGTCAAGCTCTTGGGCTTTGCCATGACCGCTGCGGTGGCCGGTGCGGTGGGCGCGGCCATGTCGGTGCGCTGGACCTACATCGACCCGCACACCGTCTTCAACCCCTTCATCGGTTTTCAGACGGTGCTCATTGCCCTGATCGGTGGGGCCATGACCTTGTGGGGCCCCTTGATTGCCGCGGTGGTGTTCAGCCTGCTGGCCGAAACCCTGCGCCTGCAGGCGCCGCAGGTCTACATGATGTCCTTGGGTCTGCTGCTGATCCTGTGCGTGCTGTACCTGCCCGCAGGCTTGGCTTCTCTGCGCTGGGACACCTGGAAGCTTTGGCGTGACGACACCAAGTCTTGGTGGAAAGAACGGCGCCGGGAGTGGAGCGGGGAAAAGGAGCGCGACAAGCGCCGTGCACGGGAGCAGCGCCTTGTCTGAACCCGCAGCAGCCCAAGCCGTGTCCGCAAAGCCCGTGCTCTTGGAGGCGCGCGAGGTGACCGTGCGCTTTGGCGGTTTGGTGGCCGTCGATGCGGTCAGTGCGGCCTTTCGTGCCGGCGAATTGGTGGGCATCATCGGCCCCAATGGCGCGGGCAAGACGACCTTTTTCAACGCCATCAGCGGCGTGACCGAACCCACCGACGGCCGCCTGTTGGCCGCGGGCCGAGACCTCACCGGCGCCAAACCCCACCGCTTTGCCGCGCGTGGACTGGCGCGCACCTTCCAAACCCCGCGCGTGTTCAGCGACTTGACGGTGCTGGCCAACATCGAGTTCGGCTTGAAGTTCGCCGGACGGCGCCGCCGCCAGTGGCTGTTGTGGGGCGACGAGGTGGGCGTGCCCTGGGCGTTGCGAGACGCCGCGGGCATCCTGAAGCTGGTGGGCTTGGACGCCCACGCGGGTATGCGCGCGGGCGACATCACCCCCTCGCAGCAGCGGCTCTTGGAAATCGGGATGGCCTTGTCGACACGGCCGAAGGTCTTGTTGCTCGATGAAGTGGCCGCCGGCTTGACCGAAGCCGAGGTGGTGGAGATGGCGCGGCTGATCCGCCGCCTGCGCGACGAGCTGGACCTCACCGTGGTGTGGATTGAGCATGCGGTCAAGATCTTGGTGCGGCATGTGGAGCGCGTGATCGTGCTGCACCAGGGGCGCAAGATCGCCGATGGCCCACCACAGCAGGTGATCCGTGACCCTGAGGTCATCGAGGCCTACCTGGGTGACGAAATGAGCGAAGAGGCACAGCCATGATGTGGCACCGGCCTGAAGGCTTTTCCTTGGGCGGCGCGGCGCGGGCTCGGCTGCGGGTGTGGGACCTGAGCGCCGGCTATGGACCGGTGCAGGTGCTGCGCGGGCTGACGTTTGAAGTCAAGCCCGGCCTGACGGTGATCCTGGGGCCCAACGGCGCGGGCAAAACCACGCTGTTGCGCGCACTCAATGGCTTGATTCCGCGAGGCGGTGATGCCCTGTTGGACGACCAGGAATTGCCCGAGAAGACGCATGAGATCGTGCGCGCCGGTGTGAGCCTGGTGCCGGAGGGCCGGCAGCTGTTCGCCCAGATGACCGTGCTGGAAAACCTCGAGCTTGGCGGCTGGCTGTTTTCCAAGGCTGAACGCGAGCAGCGCATCGAGCAGGCCTTTGAAGACTTTCCGAAGCTGCGCGAGCGGGCCCAACAGCTGGCCGGCACCATGAGCGGCGGCGAGCAGCAGATGGTGGCCGTGGCCCGCGCCATGGTCAGCCGCCCGCGCCTGTTGATGCTGGACGAGCCTTCGCTGGGCTTGGCGCCCCGCATGGTCGACGAGCTGCTGGGCATGGTGCGCCGCATTGCCGATGCCGGCACCACCGTGCTGATGGTGGAACAGAACGTGAAGAAGGCGCTGGCCGTGGCCGATCGTGGCTTCGTCATGGAGCGCGGGGCCTTGGTGGCCTCTGGTGATGCGCGCTTGCTGTCGCGCTCCACGGTGGTGCGAGAGGCCTACTTGGGCGCACAAGACAGCGAGACCACCGACGCCCGAGACGCGGTGCAGCGTCGCACCAAGACCACCTAGCCCATCAACACCCAGCCTTGATGGTTCATTGAACAACCCCTGGAGACTGCCATGTCCGACTTGTCCATGCTCATCAATGGCCTGAAGGTCACCGCTGAGAAGAACGCCACCTTCGAGCGCCGTAACCCCTTGGACGGCACCGTGGCCACCCGTGCGCCGGCCGCTTCGCCGCAGGACGCGGTGATGGCCGTGGAGGCGGCGGCCGAGGCCTTCCGCACCTGGAGTGAGACGGGCCCCAACGAGCGTCGCGCCCTGCTGCTCAAAGCGGCGGATCAGCTGCAGGCCAAGACCCCGCAGTTCATCGAAGCCGTGGGCGCCGAGACGGGGGGCACCGGCATGTGGGCGGGCTTCAATGTGTTCTTGGCGGCGGGCATGCTGCGCGAAGCCGCAGCGCTGACCACCCAAGTGGCCGGTGAGGTGATCCCTTCAGACGTGCCGGGCAGCCTGGCCATGGCCGTGCGCCAGCCCGCCGGTGTGGTGCTGGGCATTGCGCCTTGGAATGCTCCGGTGATCTTGGCCGTTCGCGCCATCGCCACGCCACTGGCGTGTGGCAACACCGTGATCCTCAAGGGCAGCGAAAACTGCCCCCGCACGCACCAGCTGATCATCGAGGCCATGCAGGAAGCCGGCTTCCCGCCGGGCGTGGTGAACTACATCACCAATGCACCGCAAGACGCCGGCGCGGTGGTCGAAGCCATGGTGGCCCATCCCGCTGTGCGCCGCGTGAACTTCACCGGTTCCACCCGGGTGGGACGGCTCATTGCCATGACCTGTGCCAAGTACCTCAAGCCCGCTGTGTTGGAGCTGGGCGGCAAGGCGCCGCTGGTGGTGTTGGATGACGCGGACCTGGACGAGGCCGTCAGCGGCGCGGCCTTTGGCTGCTTTGCCAACAGCGGCCAGATCTGCATGAGCACCGAGCGCATCATCGTGGACCAGAAGATCGCCGACGACTTCGTGAAGAAGTTCGGCGACAAGGCCCGCAACCTCCCGGTGGGCG
>JACCDK011012925.1_pt1 | contig 24473 bp, 24 predicted proteins | sample 7445871 | NCBI WGS metagenome assembly JACCDK01 (sample SAMN15323436, study PRJNA562643) | freshwater metagenome | isolation source: river surface water | place: USA:Blue River Watershed | collected 2017-08-15 | reverse complement strand
TTACAGTGTTGGAGCCTCTAATTATGTCCATTTCACATGATGATTCTCTGTGTATAACAGATGGTTTATTTGACTTTGAATCAACGGTTAGTGGTCCACCGAATTACACCTTGGAATGGATTTTCGGTGCTGATGCCAACCCAAGTTCAGCCACAACTCCGAATGTTGAAAACGTTCAATACAGCGATTTTGGTTTCCAACCGGTTATGTTAATCGGGCGTTATGATGCCTGTGCAGATACTGTTTTTTCAGTTGTTCGCGTATTTGGTGAACCTTCAATAAATTTTGTTTATGTAAATTCTTTGCAATGTGCACCTTCAACAGCAGTATTTGTAAATCAGAGTTTTAGTGATGGACCAGCAACCTATACCTGGGTGTTTGGAGATGGAGGAACGGCTCAAACGTTTAGTCCAAGTCACGTTTATAATGATGTTGGAAGTTATAGTGTCGGACTTACAATGATTACTTCGACAGGTTGCATAGATACGCTTTACATGTTACAACAGGACTTAGTTGTAGTTCACCCAAGCCCCATAGCAGGATTTAGTGTTACACCTCAATTAACGGATATTTGTAACGCAGAGGTGTCGTTTATCGACCTGTCTCAAGATGGTAACCAATACCTTTATTTATTTGACAATGGATTTGGTTCAACACAAGCTAACTTCACACATACATATACGAATACGGGATCTGATTATCCGCTGCAAATTGTAACCAATCAATATGGATGTTCAGATTCAGCAAGAAATACCGTGATGATAGAACCTTTTGCGATATATGTACCTAATTCTTTTGTTCCGGACGGTAATGAGGTAAATGATATTTTTATACCGCGAACAGATTTTGAAACCAATGGATGGCAATTTTCAGTTTATAATAAATGGGGAGAACGCGTATTTTATAGTGAAGAAACTGAGATCGGTTGGGATGGAAAATACCAAGGTAGTATTTGCCAAGACGACACCTATATTTGGACCCTTAAGTATAGAGGGTGTGATTCACCTTATGAGTGGAAACTACTGCAAGGATTTGTAAATCTATTGAAATAGCAATTTCTATTTTTTACGTAAAACAAAATTTTGTCCAAGGTAAACTTTTCTAACCTGTTCATCTGCCGCTAAATCTTCTGCCGTACCGGATTTTAATATACTTCCCTCAAAAAGAAGGTAAGCACGATCTGTAATAGATAATGTCTCTTGAACATTGTGATCTGTAATTAGAATTCCAATATTTCTCTTCTTTAGTTCCCAAACAATACTTTGAATATCCTCCACGGCAATCGGGTCTACACCTGCAAAAGGTTCGTCAAGAAGCACAAATTTCGGATCTGTTGCCAGTGCTCTGGCGATTTCTGTTCTTCGTTTTTCTCCACCGGATAGTCTGTTGCCTAGATTTTTTCTTACATGTTGCAGGCTGAATTCGTTCAGTAATTGCTCCAATTTTTGCTCGCGAGATGGTCTATCTAGGTTTGTCATTTCTAAAATAGCCATGATGTTATCTTCCACGCTGAGTTTGCGAAAAACAGAAATTTCTTGGGGTAAATAACCAATTCCCATTTGCGCTCTTTTGTACATTGGTAGTTTGGTAATCTCTGTATCATCCAGAAAAACTTTTCCCTTATCTGGACGAACGAGACCTACAATCATGTAAAAAGAGGTTGTTTTTCCTGCACCATTTGGTCCAAGTAGGCCAACAATTTCACCTTGATTTACTTCGAAAGAAACATTGCTAACCACAGTGCGGCCTTTGTATGTTTTTTCTATATGTTGTGTATGAAGCTTCACGAAACGAAGGTATTAAAAATAGAGGTCGAAGCGAAATAATATTCCGAATGGGCTAACATTTGGAATTTGGTGGGTGGCACGATAAACAAGGTCTATACGTAAAAATTTGGCTATATTTTCAATTCCTACAGATGTTTCAACATAGGGGACATTTCCAAATCTTCTTACAAAATCAGGAATTATCATTTCCTCCTGATGACGATCGCTAATATCTCCATAAACAGCTCTTACATTAGTTACGAGCCTTAATTTCAACTTCTTTATTCCAGGTAATCGGTCAAACAATAAACCTTCCCAATGATTTTCAGAGAAAGCCATAACATAACGATCCGAAATAAACTCCAAAAAGTTCATTTTGTTGAAGGCAGTTGTAAGTAACCAAAGCGATTGATTCCCCTCGTGAACTTTAAGAAATGGATATGCGGTATTCCCAAAAATATAACCTGCAGTCATTCCGTATCGCATTCTACCTAATGCACCTACTTGTGTGTTGTGCTCAAGTTGAAACTCAAGTTTTTGATAATTGTATTGGCTTCCCATAATTCCCTTTACACCAATAATGGCTTGAAGAGATAAAATTGGATAAACTGAACGCATGCTAGTTCGATCAAATGATCCGGAAATGAATTCTTCGTCTTTTGTCCAACGATACCTGAATAAAAATTCTGTTGTTTTAATTCGATCAATACTAAGCGTATCCAATGAATTTAGTGGATTTACTTTTCTATAATTGGCTAAGCCCAAAGGAGTATATTCTTTCCATTCTGCACCCGCGAAGACAATTATATCTTTTTTAATGTCCTTTTCGAGGTTGGTGCCAATCTTTGTAACGAAAGTCAATTTATCTAAAGCACGCGTATTTAGTGCTGTACCGAAGGTAGAACCTACTGTCGCAGCCGTTGGTGATTGGCCAATTTGTTCGATGTCATAATTGTAATAAGTGCTCCACATTCCTCTTTTCTTCGGGCTTATGTTGTACCTTACTAGGCCCCCGTATTTAAATCGTTCATCTCCAAAACCATAAGCAATTCTTCCACCAAGTTCTACCCTTCTTGAAAAGTTGTTAGAAGTCCTCAGGGCTAATGCAGTTCTAAACTTCTCAACTCTGTTATAGCTAAATGTGAAAAAGGCACTACCTAACTCTAATTTTCCTAGTGGCCAATATCCCGTAGTTGTAAAATAGGTGAAATTCTTAACAGTTTTGAAGAAAGGAGTCTTTTCTAATGAATCAATCATATTGCTGATTTTCACTTCTTGAACGTTAAGAGGAGTATGTCTTATTGAATCCCAATAGCTTTTACTACGGTTTTTAGCACCTTCTTCAATTTCGATAGAGGAACTGGTGTTGTAAAATTCTGGCTCTCTCTTGGTATTTATTTTAAAATTTCTTCGACTTCCGTACTTTCTTCCGTAGAGACCATATATTTTTGATTCTTTCGTGAGTTTAAATTCTGCTATAATTTTTTCTTCGGTTAACATCCATACTTCTTTTTCTACTTGATCAAATTCTTGCTCGAAATAAAAGTCTTGAATGTAGTTGAGGTTTGCGTTGTCCGAAATATTGGCTTTAATACTTTTTACAGCATAAGTGGTATCGTTGATCCACATTTCACCAAAAAAGGTTAAGTCTCCTTTTCTTTTGGGGAGAAATCTCAATTTATAACACCAATCATTACCGATAAATGTAGAGTCTTCTAAATAAAATTTATAGAAATTTCGGGCATATGGAGCAAGCGGTGAAATAAAGGATTTATTAAACATGTCATAAACATTGTCATAAACATTTAGGTCAAGGTACATATCACCAAAAAACTGATTTACTTGTAAATTCTCAATCCCTGTAATTTGCGTTCCTTTTATGACCTCTCTTTTTTTCTTTGGATTGTTTTTAAAATAAAAATCGGAAACAGTTTCGCTTAATACCACTGGTAAGTATTTCCCGGATCTATCATTTGAATCAAGGAAATCTAATACAACGTCAAGTTTTTTTACTAGCCCGTTCGATTCGAAATTCGCATCGAGGTTATTCAAGTCTAGTTGAATTTTGTTGTAAAGTTCGTATTCATATGCATCTAACTTTTCTTTATTATTTATGGCTTTATTGGCAATAACACGTTTGTGCAACCTCGTTGATGGCATTTCATCAGGTGCTACTAATCGAACTTCTTTCAAGGTGCCAGTTAGGATATTTAGTTCAATAAGGAGTTCTTGTGCTTGGTCTTTCTGAATTTTTACGGTCTTCGAAATATATCCTGAAAAACTAACTTTAATAGAATCTGTGGCATAGTATGTTTGTATGTAAAATGCTCCGAGCGTATCGCTCATGGTTCCAATTTTTGAATCGTAAAATTGAATTTTGGCAAACGGAATGGGTTGTTTGTTCATTCCGTCGATCACTTTGCCTTTTATAGTTGTTTGTTGACCAAAAGAGATCATTCCAACTAACACGAAAAAAACGGAAAAATATATCTTACGAATTTTTTTCATCTTTCTCTATTTGTTTTTCAACACGAACGGATACTAGAATACTAATTTCGTACAAGATGTAAATCGGAATGGTCACTACAATTTGAGAAATAACATCTGGCGGGGTAATGATAGCAGCTAATATTAATATAACAACGATGGCATGCCTCCTGTATTTTTTTAGAAAATCACTACCAAATAAACCAATTCTTGTGAGAAAGTAGCTCACCACAGGAAGTAAAAAGAAAAGTCCGCAATAAAAGATAGTTGAAAGGATCATACTCATGTATGAGCTAATGGTGAAATTGTTCTCAATTTGGTTACTGATGGTAAATGATCCGAAAAACTGAACGCTTAAAGGTGCTACTATGAAATACCCGAATAGAATTCCAATGAAAAACAAAAGGCTTATATAAAACACAATTCCTTTTACATTACTCTTTTCATTCATTTTTAGCCCTGGTTCTATGAATTTCCACAATTGATATACAATATATGGAAAGGCTCCAACCACCCCTCCAAGTATACTTAGCATCATTGCATAAGAAAACTGACCGGAAACGGTTGTACTCTGCATTTTAACAGGAACATCCTCCACGCAAACGCCAAGCACTTCACAAAAAACTCTGAATGTTACAAAATCAGATTTCATCATAGACAAAAACAAATAATCCATGATATAACCTTGTAAAAACCATATGGCTATGCCCACAACTAGAATGGCTGTTGCACAACGTACCAAACGCCACCTTAATTCTTCCAAGTGGCTTAAAAATGACATGTTCGTATTTTCCGACATTTCGACAAAGTTAAGTATTACTTACGTTGAATATGATAAATATTTATGAACGTAAATTGTTTACGAACATGATCCGAACCTTTGTAGTGTAAATAATATGTTATGGAATATACAATTAAGAAAATCCAATTTAATTCATTTCAAGAGAGATTAACTTTGGAAACAGAGGTAAAAAAAGATAATTTTTGGTTCGAATCTCGAATTGAGTTACCGATGGACGCTTTGAATCGACTCATTAACTCATTTCAACAGTGTTTTACTTCTGTTAATTTTTATGATCTGTTGGAAGTAGAAAACATTGCAGAGGACGTATATTACTGCGCCAGTATTCATCAAATGCACTGGAAATTGGACGCGTTGAGTCTTGAAGTTCTCAAAGCGAAAATTCCAAAGAAAATTTGTGCTTAAGAAAATTAAGGTTGAATGTTAACCGTTTCTTCGTTTACTTTTTCAGCTTCGATTTTAATAATACCTTGACCTACCTTATTTAACTTTTGGGCTTTGATGTCAAGTACGGCAACCCCGGCTTGTCCAAGCTGGTAAATGTCGTTAAAGTTGAATGTGGCCATACCTGCAGTATTGGTGTAAGCTGTATCAAACACAGCAACTTGCTGAGGAGTACCAGCTGTATTTGTTCCATACAAAACTACCATTGCTGCATCTACTGGAACATTATTTTCATCCAGAACATAAATATTTGCTATGGTATCTTTCTTTTTTCTACAAGAAGAAAATCCAAGGAGTCCAATGGCTAAAACTGAGATTACAAAATATTTCATAATAATAATTAGTTAGGTAAATAAACTGTTTCAACTGAAGTTGTGTGGATTCGACAACGTGTTTGACCTAAACCAACTTTGTTGTTGTATTTCACGATAATATCAAAATAACCTGTAGTATTTTCGTCTCCATCTCGGTATTTGTCAAAATATTGATCCATATCAATTACCGAAAAACCGGATGAGTTAGTAAAAGATGTATCTACAAAGTCCTGTGTTGGCGGATTACTTTGCTGATCACCAATTACTACGACTTTTGCACCATTGATCAACTGATTCGTTGACGACCGAACAAATACTTTTAAAATCGCTGGGTCCCTAGGTTCACATCCTGAAAACAGTACAAAAAGTCCAAATAGACTAAAAAACACTAAAATTGACTTTACATTCATGTCTCAAATTTAAATTAAATAATTCAAAACGTAAAACTTACCTACGTTCTTTTTTCAAATTGGTTACTCTAGTGTGAGCAACACCATATTGTTTTTTTCTTGTTCCACTTCTACCATTTGTTCTCCAACTTTGTTTTGAAACTGTCCCCTGATCTTAAAAACTCCAACCCCTGTTTGACCTGGTTCGTATAAATTAGTCAAATTAAAATAAGCTTCACCGGATGAATTTGTCGTTTTTGTAAAATCTGCAATCATTTCATTAGATGAATTTACAGTTGGTTCAGCATAAAGTCTGACTTGAGCACCTGCGATAGAATTACCCGCTGCATCCTGTGCGCGGACAGTAACCATTGTAGTCTTCTCTTTGTAGCAAGAAGTGAAAGCCGTTACAATTACTATCAATATTAAGAAGTTTGTCAGTTTCACGTTCGTAAGATTATTTTAACTTTGTCTACGTTAAACAGATAACGAAAGCTAAAAGTTACAGCGACATTATGATTCACGACAAAATAGAACAATTAAATTCTGAAATTGCCTCTTGCCAATTACAAAATCAGGAGGACTTAGAACAATTCCGCATTAAATTTTTGGGATCAAAAAATTGCATTAAAGATTTATTTAGTGAATTAAAAAATGTTCCTAATGAGCAAAAAAAAGAAGTGGGTCAGCTATTAAATGACCTCAAGAAATTTGCAGAACAACATTATTCTACACATCAAGAGGTCTTAAAAACTGAGGTTGTTTCTGAAAACAAATTAGATTTATCACGCCCTGCTGAAAGTTCTCCGGTGGGTTCCCACCATCCTTTATCATTGGTGCGAGATGAGATTATAGCCATTTTTGACCGAATCGGTTTTACAATTTCTGAAGGGCCTGAAATTGAGGACGACTGGCATAATTTTTCAGCATTGAATTTTCCTCCAGAGCATCCGGCGCGCGATATGCAGGACACGTTTTTTATCGAGAAAGGAGAAAAAGAGATTGCATTAAGGACACATACAAGTTCTGTGCAAGTTAGAGTAATGGAAACTTCGACACCTCCCATTCGCACAATTTCACCGGGTCGTGTGTATAGAAACGAAGCGATTTCGGCACGTGCGCACTGCTTTTTTCATCAAATTGAAGGATTATATATTGACAAAGAGGTTTCTTTTGCCGATTTGAAACAAACCTTACTCTATTTCGCAAAAGAATTATTTGGAACCAAAGCTCAGATTCGTATGCGCCCTTCTTATTTTCCATTTACTGAACCTAGTGCAGAGGTTGATGTCTCTTGTTCACTTTGCAATCAGAAGGGATGTAATGTTTGCAAGTATTCTGGTTGGTTGGAAATAATGGGATGTGGAATGGTAGATCCTAATGTTTTGAATGCGTGTGGAATAGACACAAAAACTTATTCGGGATATGCGTTCGGAATGGGAGTGGAGCGAATTGCACAACTTAAATATCGCGTTGGTGATCTTCGCATGTATTCAGAAAACGATGTTCGATTTTTAAAGCAATTTCAAGCAGGAATATGAAATGGATTGAAATAAATGAAAGGGATCAAGTGAATCATTTGCTTGAAAATAGCTGTTCTTCACCTCAACTTATTTTTAAACATTCAACGCGATGCAGTATTTCTAGTATGGCCTTGAGACGAGCAGAAAATAATTTACCCATTAAAAACCTAACAGCTAATTACTTGGATCTAATTGCATATAGAGATGTCTCCAACTATATTTCAGAAATAACGGGCGTTACACATCAGTCCCCACAAGTTATTTTGCTTCGAAATAAGGAGGTAACTTACCATGCTTCTCATGGTTCAATGGATTGGAAAGAAATAGAAAACTTATGCGCATATTAAATTTCCGTATTGGTTACACATTGCTTTTCTCAGCACTTTTATTTGGTGCTTGTAAAGGTGACGACAAAAATTCTGTTGAGGAGTCTCTTCCATTTTTGGTTACAAACGAGTCATCTTTACAAGGAGTTTATGGAAAGGAAATACAAGTTAAGATTCAGTTGAATGGAGCATTATCAGAACTTTTAGCACTTCAAGGAAATGATACACTAAAGTTATGGAAAAGCCCAAATGGAAATTTGATGCTAAGCTTTAATTCGATTGAGTCTGGTATCGGCAAGCACGATGTGAAATTCATTGGTAAGAATTCTGATGGGAGCCTTTATGACCAAACTATTACCGTTGAGGTGCTCTCTGATTTGCCGTTTACTACATTAGAAGCAAACGTGTTGACCTCATATCCGCATCTTGTCTCGAGTTTCACTCAGGGATTAGAATTCGATGGAGAGCAAATGTATGAAGGAACTGGAGATCCTTCCTACACAGGTGCCACACTTGTCGCAAAAGTTGATACAAAGTCTGGAAATCACACCCTAAAAACTTCAGTTCCCACGCCGAACTTTGGTGAAGGCATTACAGTATTAGACGGTAAGATTTATCAATTAACCTGGCAACAGCAAACTTGTTTCGTTTACGATAAAACCACTTTAAAAAAATTGAGTGAATTCAAATACGAAGGAGAAGGTTGGGGCCTTTGCAACGACGGAAAATATTTAATTATGTCGAATGGTTCGTCGAAGTTGGTATTCCGAGACCCGAAAACCTTTTCAATTGTAAAAACTATTCAAGTTGCAACTCACAAAAGTAGTGTATCAAACTTAAATGAATTGGAATATGCCAACGGTTTAATTTATGCAAATATTTGGCAGGAAGATGTTCTTGTTTCCATTGAACCTACAACTGGAAGGGTAAAAGAATTAGTTAATTGTTTTGCTTTAGTGAATTCCATTCGCTCTACTGCAAATCAACAAATACCAAGTCCCGAAGTTTTGAATGGAATTGCACATAAAAAAAGCTCGAATACATTTTTCGTGACAGGTAAATATTGGCCTACTATGTTTGAAGTTAATTTTATTCCTAAGCCATTATGAGGATAAAACACATGTTCGTTGTGGTTTTATTCGTTCAAGTGTCATTTGCCCAAAAAGAATCTTGTACTACCGAAAAATTACCAAAAAGGAAAGCTGCACAAAATGAAATGGTCACGTGCTTTCATGATTCTTTACAATCTTCCTTTCGACTTACAATTCCGAATCGTGTAGTAGCTCATTATCATCAATTTCACACCGAGAATATTTTTGTATTACAAGGAAGAGCTGAGATGCGAATGAACGATACAATTCTCCTCATCAAAAAAGGTATGCACGTATCAATTCCCAAAGGCACCATACATTCCGTTGAAAAAGTACTGAGCAGAAGGCCACTCGTGGTGATATCCATTCAGTCACCGTACTTTGATGGGAAGGATCGAATCGTAGTTTCTGAAAACTAAAAATAAATGGGATAGAATCTCACATTGCCATTTTCAATACCAATTGTGGGAAATGGAATTTTTATGTATTTCAGCGGTAAAACTATTTTTTTCAATAATTTGTTTCTTATTGGCAGGGCCGTTGGATCAATATCTAGTGAAAAGAGAAGTTGCGTATATGAATTATAGGTTTTTCCATTCAAATTAACACTCAGTTGATCTCCTACTAAATGTTCGTTGATACTATATCCAACAGAAAGCATGAGCCATTTAGACTTGAAAGAAGGAATAATTGAATTCATTCGTATTCCCAACCAATAGGTTTGTGCATTGTAGTCTTTTAAAATGCGCGACAAAGAAGTGTTGCCCAAAACCTCAGGTCGCAAATTTGCATATGAACTCGGAGCATATGAAAACTTCGGGAGTAAAACTGGCTTTTTTAGTTTCTTTTCGAATACAAAGAGTCCCGTGCCAATTGAATTAAATATAACATCTGAAACTGAAAAGCCCCATCCGTCACTAAAACCATCCATTACCTCAATAAAGCCTTGGTATAGCCAAGAGGCAGAAGAAGAAATAATCAAACTTTTGCTTTGAGAATACCCGGACCAATAAAGAGCATCATAAGTTGCTGAGGAAACATGATAGGCAGTGTATGCATGGCCCAATTTATCCATTTTTCTCCATTCATTCCAATCATTAAAAAAGTGAAATTTGCCGGAACTGTATGGTGCATACCATAAAGAATATAAAAAGGCTTGACTTCCAACTGCAGCGGTGGATAAAGAAATACTCGTCGCAATTTTTTTGCATTTTGGTCGAATTGAGTCTTTTTTTTCTGGTAAAATGGAAGCGTTAATTTCAACCAAAGAAAAGAAAACAAGGAAGCAAAATACTATTTTTTGTTTATTCACGTTTCGAAGTTAGCTATTATTTCTGCGCGTAACCACAGGCAGTCTTTAGGTTATGTATATTTGAAAAAATAAAATTATGGAACACGCAAGAAAAGATTGGAATGACATTAAAAGTAACGACAGTTGGTCTATTTTTAAGATAATGTCGGAATTTGTAGAGGCCTATGACCGAATGGCTAAAATTGGACCTTGTGTTTCTATATTTGGTTCAGCGCGTACTAAAGAAGAAAATCCCTTCTACCAACAAGCAGTTGAAATGGCAGAAAAACTTGCATCAAAAGGTTACGGTATAATTTCGGGAGGTGGCCCAGGTATAATGGAAGCTGCTAACAAAGGTGCTCAAAACGGAAAAACTGCGTCAGTAGGCTTAAATATAGATTTGCCTTTTGAGCAAAATCACAATCCATATATCGACCAAGAACATAATCTTGAGTTTAATTATTTTTTTGTTCGTAAGGTGATTTTCGTAAAATATTCACAAGCATTTGTAATTATGCCAGGTGGTTTTGGCACTTTAGATGAAGCCTTTGAGGCCTTGACACTCATTCAAACGAAAAAAATAAAAAGAAGACCTGTAGTTTTTGTCGGTAAAGAGTACTGGACTGGTCTTATGCAATGGATAGAAAAAACAATGTTGAATGGAGAACGCAATATTTCTCCTGAAGATTTAAATCTTTATAAAATAGTAGATTCAACCGATGAAGCAGTTGAATATATTGAAGATTTCTTCACTTCGCACAGGTTGACGCCTAACTTTTAAATTTAATTATCTTTGTAAGGTAAATGTGGACTAAATTAAAAAGATTTATACTGTCTAAGTTTTTTGTTAAGCAAATAGGATTTGTCATCCTATTCTATTTAACAGTTGTCTTTTTAACCTTGGTTTATCTGGATGTGAGTACCAATCACGGAGAGAAAATTAAAGTTCCTGTATTGACTGGTTTGCACGTTGATCAAGCTAAAGCTAAGTTAGAAGAATTAGGTTTGGAATATCAAATTTTAGATAGTATTTACCGTCCAGAACTTCCCGTTGGTACTGTTTTGGAACAGTTAGTAGAGCCGACGGACAGTTCAGGAGTGTATGTTAAAACCGGTCGTATAATTGGACTGCGATTATCCAAGAAGTTCGAATTAGTTGCAATGCCAAGTTTGTTGAATAAACAGGTACAATTTGCTCAAGACATTTTAAGAAGAAGAGGATTAAATTCAATAATACAATACAGACCAACAACTGAAGCGAATGGTTCCGTTTTGGATCAATTGTTCAATGGCGTTCAAATCAAAGAAGGCACGAAAGTTCCGATTGGAGCCAATATCACATTGATTGTAGGTCAAAACGACCAAGGAGAACCAATTCTAATACCTAATTTGGTTGGTCTATATTTAAATGAAGCTTTAACGGTTTTAGATACTCTTGGAATTGAAAATGTAGTAATTAACTGTGTAAATTGTGCAACTAACCAAGATTCAACCGGAAGACCAATCACAAGACAAACTCCTGAATTTTATGAGGGGGGAACTATTTTCAAAGCAACACAAATAACAATTACCATTGAAGTTGCTGATCCAAATAATGATGTTATTCGACCGGAAGATAATTAGTCTTATCACGTTGTTGATGAGTACATTTTGCCAATTGGTTTACGCCCAACAATTGGAAAATGGGCCTTTGTCAACAAATCCGAGTCTTCAGCGCAATGTTAAAAAGCAAACAGGATTAACCATTGATAGTATGTTTGTTTTTTCAACGGACACCTTACAATTACCGTTGTTTGATGATTTCTCTACGAATAAATTTCAAACCTACACTCCGAATTTGAGCGACCCATCTGTTACAAACATTTTGTACCATAAGTTAACAGATCCTGTCACGTTTTTACCACTCAATGCGAATTTTACATACACGAATCAACAAACGTTTAAGCGTATTTTCAATTTGGAAACTGGAACTTTTGTAGATTCAAATTTTAATTCTGTTTTGGTTAGAGTTGCAGATTTAACGAATTATCCTGTTCAATTCGAACAACTTTCTCTTTTTCCTCCATATTACTTATTTGATTCAATTAATGGCACAACTATAAACACAACAGATACCATTTGGCTCACAAATCCTCCTTATTATCAAGACAGTGCACGAGTATTCTTTCAATCCGTTTCTGATCAAACTAAATATTGGCTTGATGAAACGGTATACTGGAATCATCGATTTGCTATTGACCCACGTTCAGTTGGCGTTGCAACTTTTGATGGATTAGATAAAAATGGTAATCCTTATCAATATGGTTCCATTTCCCCAAGTTACGCTGATGCGCTTACTTCTAAAACTATCAATTTATCTACTTACGACGCCTCTGATTCAATTTATCTTAGTTTTTTGTATCAGCCTCAAGGTTTCGGTGATGAGCCTGAAAGTGGTGATAGTCTAGTCGTAGAATTTTATCAGGCAAATAATTCAAATTGGGAGCGCGTTTGGTCTGTCGAGGGGTCACCAACTCATCCTTTCAAAGCCGTAACCATTCCAGTTTTGGATTCAGATTATTTTACAAACGGCTTCAAGTTTAGGTTTAGAAATTACGGGTCGCTGGCAGGAGCTTTGGATCATTTTCATATTGATTATATTCACTTGAGAAATTTATCATCTTTCAATGATACCCTTTTCAAAGACTTTGCGTTTTCGTATCCATTAACTTCCCTATTAAAAACGTACACTTCAGTCCCTTGGGATCATTACCAGAATTCTATCGAAAATCGGATGACGGACTCCCTTGAGGTTAAAGTACATAATGGTAGTCCATTGCCTGAAAATTATCAAAATGGACAATTGAATGTTCTATATAATGGAAACTTTGAAGGAAATTATGTTCTTCAGGGTTTTAATTTGGCAGAAGGAAATATTAATTTTCAGCCTCGGACCACTCATCAATCGTTTCACAACCTAACATCAGGATACGAATTTGACAAAACGAAATCAGGAAATCAGCAAGTTTTTGAAGTGAAATCAGCTGCTTCAGCCCAGTTTCCAAATTTTGGAGCCAATGATTCTACACTATTTTATCAGTCATTTTATAATTATTACAGTTACGATGATGGTACTGCGGAAGCCGCCTTTGGCCCAACAGGAGCACAATCGCGATTGGCAATCGGATATAAAGCCTATGAAGCAGATTCAATTTTAGGCGTTTCGATTTGTTTTGTTCCTTCTGTCAACGATGTTTCGGATAAATTATTTTTGTTGACCATTTGGGCGGATGATAACGGTCAGCCAGGAACTGTTTTATACGAAGATGATGTTTTCTATCCTCGTTCTCCAATTTCGGGATACGGTGAAAACTATTTTCAATCTTATTATTTAGTGGATACAATGAGGCTTCCTGTTCCGGAACGTTTTTATGTGGGTTGGCGTCAATTAGATCCACAAAGGTTGAATGCTGGTTTAGATAGAAATACAAATAGTTCAGAAGAGATATTTTATAGTGTAGATGGGGGAAATTCATGGTTAACATCTCCCTTTTCTGGTTCGGCAATGATTCGTCCAATTTTCTCAACCCGTCTAAATAATGTTTTAGGAATTGAGGAAAAGTTGAGTGACGATCGATTTTATATTTACCCTAATCCAGTTTCTGAAATTTTACATGTCAACACCTCTAATTCGGAACAATTCGAAGGGACTATACTTGATATTTTTGGCAAAGTTGTAAAGCAAGTGTTAAGTAAAGAAATTGAAATTCGCGATTTAGCACCGGGTAGCTATTTTTTAAGTTCTCCTCACTTTAAAGGAAAAGTTCTTAAATTTATTAAGCAATGATCGAAGAGGAATCGACTCCCGAATTAGATCAAGAAGAGGAGTTATACGAACATCATCGATTTAAAGCAGACAAAGGACAGGACATCACGCGCATTGATAAATTTCTATTAGATCGACTTCCGAATACATCTCGAAATAAAATTCAAGTAGCTGCTAAAAATGGTAATATTCATGTTGGTGGAATAGCAGTAAAACAGAACTACAAGGTCAAGCCTGGCGATGAAATCTCCATCGTAATGCCATATCCAGTGCGTGAAATTACGCTAATTCCTCAGGATATTCCGATTGATGTTCAGTATGAAGATGACGAACTCTTGGTTGTCAATAAAGAGGCAAATATGGTGGTTCATCCGGGATATGGAAACTACAAAGACACATTGGTTAATGCTCTTGTCTATCATTTTCAACACTTACCCACCTTACCATCTGATTATTATGGACGGCCCGGATTGGTTCACAGGATTGATAAACATACAACTGGTTTATTGGTTGTTGCGAAAACCGAAACAGCACTAAATTTCCTCGCAAAACAGTTTTTTGACCGCACCATTGAACGGAAATATTTCGCTCTTGTTTGGGGAGATATTTCTGAAAACGGCACCATAACAGGAAACATTGGGAGATCATTGAAAAATCGGAAAGTAATGACGGTTTTTCCTGAAGGGGACCATGGTAAACATGCAGTGACGCATTTCGAAGTGGTGGAAAGATTTGGTTATGTAACACTCGTTACGTGTAAACTAGAAACAGGTAGAACACATCAAATTAGAGCGCATTTTCAACATATCGGTCACCCACTATTCAACGACAAAGAATATGGAGGTGACAGAATACTAAAAGGCACAACTTCTCAAGCCTATAAACAATTTATTGAAAATAATTTTGAACTGATTCCTGGACAGGCCTTGCATGCTTTTTCTTTGGGATTTAAGCACCCTTTAAATTCGAGTCAAATTTACTTGGAAGCACCGCTGCCATTAGGTTTTACTAAGATACTCGAAAGGTGGAGAAAATATTGTGTAAATTTTTAAAAAAGTATTACCTTTGCTTCCATTGTTAAATAAGACCCAAAATACTTAATTATGAAGCACATACTCTTCATTGTTTTTCTTTCGATAGTTTCCATCAATTTAAATGCCCAAGGCAAACAAGACCCAAAGTACATTGTCGATGCCAAAAGATCTTTTAATGCTGGTCGATATTTTGAGGCCGCTACAAAAACAGAAAAAGCTTACACGAAGATGGGAGCGAAAGCCCCAATTAAAGATAGAGGTGAGATGGCTTATATGGTTGCCGAATGTTATAGGTTATCTGAGCGATTTGCAAAAGCAAGTGAATGGTATTCAAAATCCATAGAACTTAAATATTTTCAATACAAGTCGGAAGTTTATTTCTACAAAGGTGAAATGCAGCGAATGGCGAAAGATTTTAAAGGAGCCTTGAAATCTTATGAGTCATATAAACCTTTGGCATCAAAATCCATGTTGGCTCAAGTTGACCAAGCGATAGCTGCTTGCAAGGAATATGAGGATTTTGACCAATTTGAATCGCGTTATCAAATAGAAAACCAGTCAAAAATTAATTCTAAGCAGTTTGATATGGCTCCGTTGAGTATTGCCAGTTCTAAGGGGGCTGTAGTTTATTTCAGCTCGAGCAGAGAAGAAAGTGTAGGTTCAGATAGGGATCCAATTACCGGGGAAAAATACACAGATCTCTACATGGTCAAATACGATGAAAAAGGAGACCCAACGGCAGTTAAAAATATTGATGCAAAAGGCGTAATTAATACCACACAAAACGAGGGAGCAGCATGCTTTGATTCTAAGAAGAAATTCATCTATTTCACGAGATGTCCAAATGCTAAAAAGAAAAATTTAGGTTGTGACATTTGGATGGCAACAGTTAGCGGGAAGCCAGATGATATGGAAGTAGAATTTGAAGAACCAATAAAAATAGCACTGAAAACAGATGACAGTATTTCTGTTGGTCATCCATGTCTAGTTAATGATGAGTTTTTAGTTTTTGCCTCTGATATGAAGGAAAGCAATGGAGTTAAGAGTTATGGGGGTAGAGATTTGTGGTATGTTCAATATGACAAGAAGAATAAAGTATGGGATTCTGTTCCAAAAAATTTAGGCCCAGAAATTAATACCTTTGGAAATGAGCTTTTCCCAACATTTAACGAAAAATCTGGCGTTCTTTATTTTGCTAGTGACGGTCATAAAGGAATTGGTGGTTTAGATATGTTTAAGGTTATTCGTAAAGGAAAAGACTTTGTATGGAGCGAAAGAAAAAATTTAGGTCACCCTTTCAATTCTGAGGCAAATGATTATGCCATGACAGTAATAGATTATACGACAAGGAAAGACGATACGTTATATAAATTCAAGGAAAAATACGGCTTCTTTACCTCAGAGCGTAAATCTGCGGAATTTACTCCTGATATTTGGAAATTTGATATTCAACCTCTCGAATATTCCTTACGAGTTATGGTTTATGAACTTGGAGATAAGTCTAAGAAAATTGAAGGCGCGAAGGTAGATGTTACCGTAAACGATGGGGAGAAGTGGGACGGATTAACGGATAAATCAGGAAGAACTGAGAAATGGGAAGTAAAGAAAGATAAGAAACGTTACATCGTTGGAGGGAAAGAATATACCATTAAAGCGTCTAAAGCACGATACATTACTCCTGCCATTTTATCAAAGGTTTCAACAATTAACGAGGATGAAGGACCAAATTTCTATTTGGAAATCCCACTAATTCCAATTGAAATACGAACACCTGAAGTAAGATATCCTCTTGACCAATGGTCGTTTATTGACGATGCTACCTGTAAGTCATATGACTCACTTCAGTTCTTAGTGAACTTATTAAAGCAGAACCCAACCATTTGTATTGAATTGTTCTCTCACACGGATGCGCGTGATACTGAAATTCACAACAACGCGCTGTCTCAGAATCGTGCAAATGCAGTTTACACGTATCTTGTTGACAAGGCAGGAATTGCGCCAGACAGAATTAAGCCAATTGGTAAAGGAGAAAGTGAACCAGCGGTTATCACTGTTAATGGTAAACAACAGAAACTAGATGAGGCCTATATTAATCAGTTCAAGGAGTCCAATAAAAAGGAGTTTGAACGATTACATCAAATTAATCGTAGAACAACAGTAAAAGTTATAACACAACCGGGAACAGAGAATCCAGTTGAATATCCTGCCTACAAAATTCAACTTGATCCTGGCTTTAGGAAATTTACAAACCCATTACCAAGATAAATTAAGGCGCGTTAGCGCCTTTTTTTGTATCTTTGAGTGGTGAGGGAGTCAGAGGAGTATTTGCACTATATTTGGTCGAATAAGTTATTTAAAACAAACGTATTTACGTCTACAACTAAACAGACTATTGAAATCCTGTCTTGGGGAGAACATAATACGATTGAAAATGGGCCTGATTTTAAATTTGGATCTATTCGCTTCAACAATATCACATGGTACGGTCACATAGAAATTCATCAGAAAAGTTCAGATTGGTTTAAACACAATCATCACTTGGACGTGCATTATAAAAATGTCATCTTGCATGTGGTAAGAGAACACAATGTTAAAGAAGAAGTGTTTTCGTTTCCTACGATAGTCTTGAACGATGACATCATATTATTAAATAATTACCATTCAAAGAATCGAAAAGTCAAATCTAAGATCTTATGTAAAAACCAAATTAGTGAATCTTTATTCACTGATAAATTTAGGTGCGAAGAACTTGTTAGGAATAGGATTATTCGCAAATCGAAAAAACTACTTTCATTGGATCTGAGAATTGAGTCAATTGCAGGATTTGGAAAGAATACGAATTCCGCGTTGTTTCGTTTTATTGCTGATAAATGGCAAAATTCAAAAGTAACCATTTGGGATTTTATTCAACAAAATCAAAATAGATTGGCAACCGTTACAGTAACAAAGAGCGCTTATTCAAATGCTCGAATTGAAAAAGTTTATGAAGCACTTCACTCATTTGTCTTACAATTTCCACCTTCCTTTTTTTTGACGTCTACCTCGCAAACTGTTGAGGATTTACTGAATAATTTCATGTATTCAAATTGGTTTCAAAAAAATCATTCCATTGGATATTTTCTGATGATCAATATTTGGTTACCATTTTTTTGGCGAAATAGAATAATGGGTTTTGAGCAAATTTTAGCTTTGCTAAAATCGTTTCCAAAAGAACAGAATGAAATACTTTCGCAATGGTTTAAACTAGGTATTCAATCAAATAATGCACTTGAATCACAAGCCATTTTGGAAATTTATTCTCAACTTTGTACCCATAAAAAATGTTTAACCTGCCCAATTGGCAAAGAACTACTATCGTGAAGAGGTTTCTAAATAAAATTGTTTTTTTCTTTGAAATGCAATCGTTCGGTGTTTGCGAATGGTTGGCGCGAAAACTAGGGATTCAAACCGCGAAGGTGCGTGTCGGGTTTATTTATTTTTCCTTTATTGGCTTAGGATCTCCAGTATTGTTGTACTTATCCATGGCCTGGCTCTTAGAGCATAAACATTATTTTAGATTCCAACGAAAACGGAAAAATTCAATTTGGGAGTTATGAAAATCCTTATCACAGGTTCAAATGGATTACTTGGCCAAAAACTTGTAGCTAATCTACTCGAAAAGGACATTGATTTTTTAGCCACCTCTAAAGGAGAGAACAGAAATCAAGATTGTCCAAATGAAAAATATTATTCGTTAGATATTTGCGTTCAAACTGCAATTGAGGACCTTTTTGACAAGTATAAACCAACGCATGTTATTCATACTGCAGCAATAACCAATGTGGATGCATGCGAACTAGATCCGGATTTGTGTTATTTGGTAAATGTTCAGGCTACTCAATTTTTAGTTGAAGCATCACTCAAACATAAAGCACATTTTCAATTGTTATCGACTGATTTTATTTTCGATGGACTAAAAGGAAATTATAATGAAGAAGATATTCCCAATCCCTTGAGTCATTATGCCAGTTCAAAAGTTAATGCCGAGCAGGTCTTGTTGAATAGTGAATATCAGAATTGGTCAATTGTACGTACAATAATTGTTTATGGAATAGGAAATAATTTGTCTCGAACCAATATTGTTTGTTGGGCCAAAGATGCGCTTTCGAAAGGTCAAGAAATGCGAATTATTGACGATCAATTCCGAGCACCAACATGGGCAGATGATTTGGCCTGGGCTTGTGTTAGAATTTGTAAGTTGAATAAAACTGGTATTTTCCACATTTCAGGACCAGAAACTATGTCAATTTTTGAAATTGTTCAACGAGTTGCACGTTATTTTTCCCTTCCAACCAATACTTTAGTTCGAACGGATAGCAGCACATTGAATCAACCGGCTAAACGCCCTCCAAGGACCGGCTTCGATTTAGCTAAATCAAAGAAAGAACTTGGATACAACCCAATGACCTTGGAAGAAACGTTACCTTTCATTTAAAAATTGTATATTCGTAGCTCACTTATAATAGAGTTATGTCGAAAACAGAAGCATCAGGATGGGGTTCTAGGGTAGGATTGGTCTTGGCAATGGCTGGAAATGCTGTTGGCCTTGGTAACTTTCTTAGATTTCCAGTTCAAGCAATCGAAAACGGTGGAGGAGCCTTTATTATTCCATACTTAGTTTGTTTTCTTTTAATGGGTATTCCTTTGTTATTTGTAGAATGGTCAATAGGAAGATTTGGAGGAAATAAAGGGCATCATTCTACACCTTTTATTTTAGATTCTATGGATAAACGGGCGTTATGGAAATATATCGGCGTTTTTGGAATTTTTACAAACTTAGCTGTTGCAGCGTATTATTGTTATTTAGAATCCTGGACTCTTTCTTACGTTTGGCATTCCATTGCAGACACTTTTGGCGGAAAAACACAAGGTGAAGTAGCAGGTTATTTCGGAAATTATGTTTCACTTAGTTCGGCAGAACCGATTATTTTTTGGGTAATTTGTCTTTTTCTTAACACATGGATTTTATCACGTGGATTGAGTGGCGGGGTTGAGAAAGCTGCAAAAATTGGGATGCCACTATTACTTATTTTTGGAGCATTCTTGGCGTATAAAGCAATAAGTCTTCAAGCAGGTCAAGATGGCGCCTTATTCGACGGAACAGTTGGTTTAGATTATCTGTGGACGCCAGATTACTCGACCATTTGGGATTCAAAAGTGTGGTTGGCAGCTGCAGGGCAAATCTTTTTCACACTGTCAATTGGAATGGGATCCATCCAATGTTATGCTTCTTATGTAAAAAGCAAGGATGACATTGCCCTAAATGCAATGAGTGCCGGTTGGATGAATGGTTTTGTGGAAATTGTATTAGGTTCTGCGATAATCATTCCTATTGCCGTAGGCTATCTTGGAATTGACGGAATGAAAGAACTTCTTAGTGAAGGCGGTGGTTTGGGCTTAGGATTCAAGACACTACCTTATTTATTCGAGCAATGGGGTAGTATGTTAGGTGTGATAGCAGGAGTAGCATGGTTTGGTCTTTTGTTTTTTGCTGGGATTACTTCCTCTTTAGCAATGGGAACACCAGTTATGGGATTTTTAACAGATGAATTCGGATGGAAAGAAAAAAATGCCGCTTGGGCCTTTGGTTTTGCAGTTTTAATTCTTGGTCTACCAACCGTATTATTTTTCAATAACGGTGTCTTTGATGAATACGATTACTGGGCGGGAACGGTTTCTTTAGTTGTATTCGCCTTCGTGGAAATTATTCTTTTTGCTTGGATTTTTGGAATGGACAAGGGATGGAAAGAAATTAATTTAGGTGCAGACATTAAAGTTCCGATTGTGTTCAAATATATTATACAGTATGTTACACCACTACTTTTAGGTTGGGTATTTATAAATAGTGTTCCAGATATTGTGGACACACTTAATCACAAGGGGTCTAAAGCAAAAATCGACTTTTACCAAAATGAGGAGGCCATGAAGGAAAAATCAAAAGAACAAATAGAGCTTTTAAATGGTAAAAAAGATTTTGAAACAAGTTTTCTTTCTCCAAATGTTGTGACAGACGAGCAGTTGGTTGCGAATAAGAACATTACGATTCCAACATATTTGCTTATTAAAAAAGAAAGAGAGTTAGAAAAAATAAGAACGGATGTAGCTTATCGAAAAAGTAAAATTGAGGACGAAGAGAAAACAATGCTATATAAAAATATAAGTCGCTTGTTTCTCCTGGTCTTATGGTTGGGAATAGCTTATTTGGTATATATCGCAAGTAAAAAATCAAAAATAACAACAACATGAGTACAGATGGACTTACTATGATGCTTGTTACAGAAATAGCAGTTACGCTCATTACCGCTTATTTCTTTTTCAAAATTCTATTTACGAAAAAACACGAGGAACCCGATTCTTATTCAGGGAATGACGACGAAATCGTCCAATAAAAACGAGAATTCACTCTACATTTCTAGACGTTCCAGACGAGGAGTGTATGTTTTTGTTTTAAGCTGTTTGGCCTTAGTTTATGCGCCTCGCATTGTCTTATTTATGAACCCAAGTGACGATTCTATTTTAACTACGGAGGAGATCACATATTTTCATGAAACACACAAAAACACAGTAGAGAGAAAATCAAAAGAATTTAAAAGTAAAGGTTCGAAATATAAGATTCCACCAGAAAAATTTGATCCGGCTACTTATTCTACTGTTCAGTGGATGAATTTGGGATTATCAGAGAAACAAGCAAATGTTGTGGTGAAATTTGCATCGCGAGGAATAAGAAACGAAGAGCAATTGAAACAAATTTTTGTGATTCCTGACCAATTATTTTCGCTTATTAAAGATTCTGTTATTTATACCCTGCCAAAAGTTTATGAGAAGTCAGAAAAAGACATCACTAAGAACGAAATCATTCTTATAGAATTAAATACAGCAACTAAAGAAGATTTGGAAAAACTCAAGGGAATTGGACCTTATTTGTCCTCAAAAATTGTGAATTTTAGAACCCAATTAGGAGGATTCCATCAATTAGATCAATTAGTCGAAGTCTATAAATTTCCCCCAGAGCTCATGGAAACGATCCAAAAATTCCTAAAGCTAGACCCATCCATGATTCGAAAGCTAAATATTAACAGTGCCACAACAGAAGAATTAAATGCACATCCTTATCTCAATTGGAATCAGGCTAATTCAATAGTTAAAATTCGACAACAAAAAGTAAAATTCACTTCTTTAGAGCAACTTAAAGAATCCGTTTTAATAGATGAAAAAACATACAAGAAAATACTTCCTTATGTAACTTTGTAATATGAGCATTGAAGAAAAATTAAAAACTATAATTCGAGATGTTCCAGATTTCCCAAAACCTGGAATACTTTTTAAGGATATTTCTACCATTATGTTAAATCCAGAAATTTCAAACGAAGTATTGAATCATTTAGTTGAATTATATAGAGATCAGCAAATTGAAGGTGTAGCCGGAATCGAAAGTAGAGGTTTTTTATTCGGTTATCCTCTGGCCATGCGACTCGGTGTTCCTTTTATTTTAATTCGCAAAGAAGGTAAATTACCGTATAAAAAAATTAGTTTTTCTTACGAGTTGGAATACGGGTTCTCTACAATAGAATTACACGAAGATGCTGTGAAACCTGGTCAACGTATTTTAATTCATGACGACTTGCTCGCAACGGGGGGTTCTGCTGAAGCTGCAGCTAATTTGATTAAGCAATGTGGAGGTGAATTAGCAGGGTTCAATTTTCTTGTTGCGCTAAGTTTCTTAAATGGAGAGGAAAAATTAAACAAGCTTTCGCCTAATATTATTAATTTAGCGCGCTTTTAAAAACCAATCAACATGAATTTTGAGCTTAACGAAAACCAATTAATGATCGCACAAATGGTGCGTGATTTTGCGGAGAAAGAAATTCGTCCAAATATGAAAAAATGGGACGATGAAGAATATTTTCCTGTAGAAACCATGAAAAAAATGGGAGATTTGGGTTTGTTAGGTATATTTATCCCGGAAGAATATGGAGGCTCAGGGTTTTCTTATTTTGAATATGCGACTGCATTAATGGAATTAGGCAGAGTGTGTGGTGGTGTAGGCTTAAGTGTAGCTGCGCACAATTCGCTTTGCACGGGTCATATTTATTACCATGGAAGTGAGGCTCAAAAAAGAAAATACCTACCTAAATTAGCATCCGGAGAATGGATTGGAGCATGGGGACTAACAGAACCAAATACTGGGTCTGATGCGATGCGAATGAAGACTACAGCGGTTAAGGAAGGTAACGAGTGGGTAATTAACGGAGCTAAAAATTGGATTACACATGGATTATCCGGCGATGTTTCTGTAGTTTTAGTTAGAACAGGCGATTTGTTAGATTCAAACGGAATAACTGCTTTTATTATTGAAAAAGGAACACCTGGATTTTCGGCAGTTAAAATCAAAGAAAAATTAGGAGTAAGGGCTAGTGAAACGGCTGAACTTATTTTCGATAATGTACGAGTACCTGAAGAAAATGTAATTGGACAAGTAGGCATGGGATTTCGTCAAGCTATGCAGATTTTGGATGGAGGTAGAATCTCTATTGCTAGTTTAAGTTGTGGTGTGGCAAGAGGAGCATATGAGGCATCCGTGAAATACGCTAAGGAAAGGGAACAATTTGGACAGCCAATTGCTCATTTTCAAGCTATAGGATTCAAATTAGCCGATATGGCAACGGAAGTAGAAGCAGCAGAATTACTTACTATGCAAGCAGCCTATTTGAAAAATAATAAGTTGCCAGTTACTAAGGCCGGAGCTTTTGCAAAGTACTACGCTTCTGAAGTGGCAGTAAAATGTGGTAACGAGGCGGTACAAATAATGGGTGGATACGGTTACACAAAAGAATATCCAGCTGAAAAATTTCTAAGAGACGCAAAATTGATGACTATAGGTGAAGGAACCTCTGAAATTCAAAAATTAGTTATCTCAAGAGAAATTTTGAAGTAATTCTTGTGAATTAAGGATTATCTTGTATCTTTGTGCCCCTAAGTAGAATTTAAATAGAAATTTATATGTTGATTATTCCGATTAAAGAAGGCGAAAACATCGAAAAAGCGTTAAAGAAGTACAAAAAGAAGTACGAAAAAACAAACGTGATGAAAGAATTAAGAAACAGAAAGGAATTTGAAAAACCATCTGTGGTTCGTCGTCAAGAAGTAATTAAAGCAGCATAC
>JACCDK011003030.1_pt1 | contig 24485 bp, 23 predicted proteins | sample 7445871 | NCBI WGS metagenome assembly JACCDK01 (sample SAMN15323436, study PRJNA562643) | freshwater metagenome | isolation source: river surface water | place: USA:Blue River Watershed | collected 2017-08-15 | reverse complement strand
TTCCTTTGGGGATGGTGTAGGTGCCATCTTTTTCCGGATGAATACGCAAAATCTTTCCCCTTAAATCATTGGTATTTGCAGCCCCTCTCTGATCATCCCAATAGGCTTGACCAGGACGCTCATCAATTGGTGCATAACCATCTGAATTACTGTTAGAAGTATTATTTCCTACAGTCAAAAACAAATTACCTGATTTATCAAAGACCATTCCTCCACCAGTATGACAACATTCTTCTCTTTGAACAGCAACTTCTAACATTACTTTTTCTGTATTTAAAAGTAATTGTTCATCCTTGTATTCCATACGAGTAAGGACATGTTTTGTTTCAGATGGATGTGCATAATAAAGATAAACCCAATTATTTTGTTTGAAATTAGGATCTGCAATCACTCCCATTAACCCTTCTTCGGCCTCTCTTACTTGTCCTAATCGATTTTTGTACTTGGTATTCACAGTAATATGACCCACTATTTTTGTCTCTTTCGTAGATGGATCGTATTGCTTAACATCCCCTTTTCTTTCTACAAATAAAATTTTTCCTTCATTGACAAAGGTGAATTCCATCGGCTCATCTAATTTTTCAACAAGCACCGATTTTACGAAACGATTTTCATCGGGTGCCTGAGCACATAAAATAGATGATGTGGAAAATAACAATGCACAAAGCGCTAATATTTTTTTCATCTTAAGTTTAGATTTAATATATTTTACAAAAATGATACAATAGGAGCAGAAAAGAAAATGATTTATCCTGAAATGCTACCAATTATCTAAATTTGTCTACAAGGACAAAAAAATAGTCCGTTTAAACGGACTATTTAATTTTTATTTGAAGACTAACACTATGTCCGACCATTCCATTAGACCGGTGATAATATCCATACCTCAATTCCATAGAGTTCCAATTCACTAAGTGCGCAATACCACCAGGAGGAGCCATTCGAAGACCTACCCCAACAAACTCTGAAATAAATTTTGACAAATCATAATCAGAGGTGTAAAACTGCTCGGAAGGATCATGCGCTCCGTACTTATTGAAATATTTAGCAGCAGATTGATTGTTAACTCGGTAAAATGGCATCACAGAAAAGAAGGGACTAATTTTATACGGTATCTCAATATTTGCAGTATGAGCCACCATTCCCCAATCATCCACATAAAAACGGTAAAATCCCCTTACTACCAACTTGTCTCCACCAAAATAACTTACACGTAAACCAACAGGCAATTTCAATTTAGTATTGGGCAATTTTTCTGTTGTATGGTTACCATTTGTAAAATAAACGCGATGAAAAGGCGTACTCAGCATTCCTTCCTGGAATCCAGGCTCAATAATCCCCATCACCTGCAATCTTTGATTGATAACCTGGGCAATTGAAAAAGAACCGGAAAAGGTGTTTCTTGGTTTATAGGCTATCCCTGCCTGGTCACGGTGTGCGCCTGAAGGATAATCTACCGGACGTAATTCGGAGGGCAAAATACACATATACGAATCCAAATAAGCAGACCCCTTGATCGAATATTCTGTATTCTTATCTTTCGACAAAAATGTCAAACCCGCATTAAATCCGTGAGAACGGTAATCATATTCTGTAGAGTAGGCATATCCCAAAGACTTAGTGGTACGCGAAATATCATCTTTCACAGACCAGTTAATGCTCGGATAAATATGCACATCACTTTTGGAGGCAGATGATCTTGTCAGCGGATCAATATTATCAGAAGAAGCAGAAGTATACCGATCAATGTTAAAATCTATGTTAAAGGAATGCAACCGATTGTAATGATCAATTTTTGAAAAAGTAATATCAAATGAATTAGCAAAATCGGTTAAATATTCTGTTCCTACACCACCCGTGATGGCCGAATTATTTCCATCCTGCATGTAATACCCAGAAACAATATTGATTTCTTCAAATTTCAAATTACGTTTCTTGAAATTTGTGGTATCACTGTAATAAGTACTTAATTGAGCATTTCCTGCTTGCAAAAAACTACAATAAAGGCCAATGGCTAAAACTATTTTTTTCATAATGTTTGTTCTTAATTACAGCCGCAGCCTCCACCACTTTTACCTCCATTTGCTCCAGATGCCCCCTCTCGATACAAATAAAAAGCCTGCTCAAACTTTTCACTTTTTCTAGAGGAAAGTTCCATTTCAGAATCATTAATTCTGCTTTTTTGGTATTCTTTTACTGTCGTACATGAACCCAAAAAGATCATACAGACAATCAAAAACAACATGAAATTTAGATATTTCATAAACTATTTAATTATTTTTCAAAAATGTTTTTTTTAAATTATCAGTGGAAAATAAGCGGTTATCATCATCGATCAATATGCCAGCTATTCCATTTAACTGATTAAGCAAATGTAAACCCGCTTCAACACCCATAACTGCAACAGGGGTTGTGAGTGCATCGGCCAATTCAGCAAAGGGTGCAATAACCGTAACAGATTTCAAACCTTTTACCGGAAATCCCGTTTTAGGATGAATCGTATGGGAATATTTAACACCGTCAATCCAAACAAACTTTTCATAGGTTCCTGAAGTGGCAACTGCATAATTACGAATTGGAATTTCTGCCAAAACCTCTAGAGGAGCATCAGGATTCGATAAAGCAATTTTCCAATCTTGGTTATTTTCATCCAAGCCCCATGCACATAAATCACCAGAAGCATTCACAATTCCATTAGAAAACCCCTGATTTTGTAGGTATTTTTTGGCTTGATCTGCTGCATACCCTTTCCCAATTCCCCCAAAACCAATCCGCATGCCTTTCTTTTTTAAATAAATCGAACACTCGTTTGCATTCAATTCAATATTCTTATAATTTATCAACTTTACTGCTTCTTTTGCATTTTCTGGACTTGGCAATTGGGCCATTAGTTGATTAAAATTCCAAAAATCTTTATCTAATGATCCATAGCTTAAATCAAAAGCACCATCTGTCAAATCTGAAATTTTTTGCGCTCTTTGTACCAATTGAAATACCTCCAAGGGTACCTGAATTGGTCTTATTCCTGCAAATTGATTTACCTTATTGATGACACTATTTGCTTGATATGTTGAGAATAAGGATTCAATTCGTTTAATTTCATCAACGGCCAATTGTAAAGCTTCCTCAGCACTATTTTTATTTTCACCAACGATACCAAGCACAAACCGATTACCCATCAAATGTTCTTGTCGGCGAAAAATCATTGCTTTGCACTTTCAATCTCCTGGATAAATTTACTAATGGAAGACTGAAAACCTTCCCATTTTCGAAGCACTTTGCCGTCTGAATTAATCAGAACCGTTAATGGAAATTTACCTTCAGAATTATATTTTTCTGCCATCAAATCATTTTTTGCTTGCTGGGCATTTTCCAATTGATTTTTCTTTAATCTTGGAAAATCAGCACGAACCAGAACTAATTTTCCTGAAGCAAATTGTTTGAATTGTTCGGATTCGAATACTTCTTTTTTTAATTGAATACAGGGTCCACACCAATCTGATCCTGAAAAATTCAATAAAATGACTTTTTGTTCCGCTTTGGCTATTTTTTGAGCCTCTGAAAAATCAGACCCCCAGCCTTCATTTGCTAGACCTTGAAAACATATAAGGCTACAAAAAAGAAATATAAATATTTTCATCTACTTAGTAAATTGTTAAAATGGTACCGTCAACTTGGGTTTTATAAACAGTTAAATTGCTTCGCGCGATTGTCGTAAGAGTTTGACCTGTTAGCGAAAATCTTGCCCCATGATCTGTACAATAAAATTCTGTTTTATTAAATATTACCCTTCTTTTGGGTTCATGAGTACATAAATTAGAGGCAGCTACATAATTACCATTAGCAGTTTTACCGATAACATATAAGTTATTTACGATAATATAGCCTCCTGCATTTTTTAAATTACTGGCCGTACTTGAATTAAGATCAATTTTTGCCAAGGCGTTTACTGTTGTACCTCCTCCAGTAGTTCCACCAGTGGTACTACCAGTAGAACCTCCAGTGGTTCCACCCGGAGTGGCACCAGAGCTTGGTGCCGAAGGACTCGTTGAATTTAAATCCGCAACAGATTCTCCATTTGAATTAAGAACCAAAGAATCTACGTTAAAATCTTCATTTTGTGTACAACTACTTAACGCGGCTAATAAAGCAGGACCTGTAAATCCGACTGCCTTTAAAAATTGAAACCTACTGTATTTTTTCTCCATCAAAAAATTAATAATCATTCGATATTACTAATTAATTTTATCCTCTACCAATTGAATCTACTATTCAAATGAAATAATCGATAAAAGCGACAATTTAGAGGATGACTAATCTCTATAATTGAGAGCTGGCTTTCTATTTCCTAGCAATGATTCATATTTAAAATCAGCGCCTCTCCTCTTTTCTAATTCCTCCTTTGCCTTTTTTAAAATTTCAGGTGATAGAAATAAATCAATTGTTGATGAGGCGATGGTTTTAGCAGCAACCATCATGCCTTTTTTACCAATACTCATTCCACCCGCTGCTACTGCCTGCCAACTATGTGCTGATGTTCCGGGTACCCAAGTTGCTGCCCCCATACCAATTGTAGGGACTGTCCAGCTAACATCAGCAACATCAGTAGAACCACCCCCGCTCGGATCTGGGCGTCCTATGGAAGTAATTTGAGTTGAATTTAAATCCACTTTTTGCATTCCTGGAGTTTGCTGAATTGTTGTAGCAAATTCTAATTCCTTTGAATCAAGCGTATATCCTCCTATTTGTTGTAAATTATCTCCCATTACTTTAGCCAATACATCATTAGGAAGTACTTCATAAACTCCTCCAATTAATTCAACTTCAAACTTTGTTCCTGTACCTAAACTTGCTCCTTCAGCAGCCTTTTCAATTCGGTTCCAAACATCCTTTACAATTTCTCTTTTAGGAGAGCGTACATAGTAGTAAACTTCAGCAAAATCTGGAACAATATTTGGCGCTTTTCCACCATTTGTAATAACATAATGAATCCTTGTTGAACTTGGCACATGCTCACGCATCATGTTGGCCATATGATTCATTGCTTCCACAGCATCAAGAGCAGACCTTCCCATTTCTGGAGAGGCTGCCGCATGAGACGATAAACCGTAAAATCTAAATTTACCTGCCTTATTGGCCAAAGAGGAAGCATTGCTGACCGTATTTTCATCATTTGGATGCCAATGCAACATTGCATTTACCCCATTGAATAGTCCTGCGCGAACCATATATACTTTACCAGACCCACCTTCTTCAGCCGGACAACCGTAAACTTTAATCGTTCCTTTTTGGCCTGTTTCCTTCATCCATTCTTTGACAGATATAGCCGCAGCGATAGAGGCTGTCCCAAACAAATGATGGCCACATGCATGGCCACTATTGCCACCTAATGACTTTTTTTGTGGTATGGAGTCTTGCGACATACCTGGTAGGGCATCATATTCGGCCATGATTCCAATTACAGGAGCTCCCGACCCAAAACTTGCCACAAAAGCTGTAGGAATTTCAGCCACACCTGATTCAATTGAAAAGCCAGCTTTTTTCAAGGTCTCTTGTAACAAGGTGGAGCTTTGCTTTTCTTTATACCCTACTTCCGCAAATTCCCATATTTTTTTTGAAATACTTCCGTATAGACCCGCTTGTGCTTCTAAATTTCTTAACACTTTTTGCTTGGCATTTTGAGCCACTAGTGAGTTTACAGAAAGAAATGGAATGGTAAGGATTAAAAAAATAAAATGGTGATTTTTCATAAGTTTGTTGGAATGAATTTAAATGACAAAATAAATAGATTTTTACATTTGAATATAATTTTTTAAATGTTCGATTGTTTCCAAATGACCCTTGATGGTTGCAGTAATCAAATCATTAATAGAAACAATTTGAAGGAAAACTCCGTTTTCCACTACCGGCAAATAACGAATATGTCTCTCAGACATTATAATCATACACATTTCAACTGTTGTTTCCCTGTCTATGGCAGGTAAATTTGTTGTCATAATTTCAGAAACCGATGCATCAATGGAGCTTTTTCCCATTAGAATCACTTTTCTTGCGTAATCACGTTCTGTAAAAATACCTACGTACGACTCTCCTTCCATCACGATAACGGACCCAATATTATGCGATTGCATTAATTGTAAAGCCTCAATAACCTTTGCCCGAGGAGAAACGCTAATTACAGGCTTACTTTTGGAGGCCAAAATATCCTTAACCTTTTTCATAATTAATGGAATTTAATAACTGAATGACGATTAACTCTTAAATATAATAAAAAACAGACTATAACAGTTTGATTCAGCAAATTGTATTTTATAAATTTATTTTTGGAATAAACCCTTTCTAATGAAAATAACTAAACCTACTTTAAGTTTCAGCCAAATCGTAAATATGAATGTCGGATTTTTTGGCATTCAATATTCTTTTGGTTTGCAACAAAGTGCTGTTAATCCAATTTATGATTTTCTTGGTGCAAGTCCGGATCAAATACCGTTGTTAAATCTTGCTGGTCCAGTTACTGGCTTATTGGTTCAACCCTTTATTGGTGCATGGAGCGATCGAACTTGGCATCCTAAATGGGGTCGCAGAAAACCTTTTTTCTTTGTGGGAGCTTTATTATGCAGTATTTGTTTACTTTTTTACCCATTTAGTTCAAGTTTGTGGATGGCAGCCAGTTTGTTATGGATTTTAGATGCAGGTAATAATACGGCTATGGAACCCTATCGTGCTTTTGTTGCAGATAAATTAAATGAGGATCAACAGGCTACAGGATTTCAAATGCAAAGTTTTTTTACAGGACTTGGCCAAACCCTTGCGAATCTTTCTTTGTTTATTTTTCCATTCATTTTTATTGGAAAAACTGGATCTTTACCCACCTGGGTTTATGCCTCCTTTTTCTTGGGTTCGGTTTGTTCGATAGGTACCATTTGGTGGAGCCTTAAAACGACCCCTGAAATTGAACCTGATGAGGAAGAATTGGCACAAATACGTTCCAAAAAAAATAGTGTAATTGATTCCATTCTTGAAATATTCCATGCAATTGGAGAAATGCCTAAAGTTATGTGGCAATTGGCTTTGGTTTATCTTTTTCAATGGTATGCATTGTTTTGTTATTGGCAAAATTCATCTAAAAGTATTGCCTTATCTGTTTGGAATACCACTCCAAAAGAAAATTCAAAATTATATGAAGAAGCGGTGTCATGGACTGGCCTTGTCAATGGTTGGTACAACGTAGTTACTTTCCTAACAGCCTTATTTTTAGCTCGATTGGCACAAAAGCATGGAGCGAAATTGGTCCATCTAATGTGTTTATTATTGGCTGCAGCAGGCTTTCTTGCCTTTCCAATGATTTCAGATAAAAATCTACTATTTGTTGCCATTACCGGATTTGGTATTGGATGGGCTAGTATGATGGGAATACCCTATTTATTAGTCGTAAATGATATTCCAAAAGAACGATACGGAGTTTACATGGGTATCATCAATATGATGATTGTTATACCGATGATTTTACAAAATGTAACATTTGGTTTTATTTTAAAAAACTTTTTAGGGAATGATTCACGAAATGCAATTACTTTTGCAGGAATATTACTCATTCTATCGGCAATAGCTACTTGGATGATTCAATCTAAAAAAGAAATAAAAGAATAATATGAGTGTTCTGTGTATTGGAGAGGCCCTTATTGATATGATATGTACTGACAAGGGTTCCTCTTTGTCGGAAGGTCAAAATTTTTTAAAAAAACCTGGAGGAGCTCCCACAAATGTGGCCGCTGCTATTGCCGCATTAGGCGGCAAAGTAAGTCTTAGTGCTAAAGTTGGAAATGATCCCTTTGGAAAACATTTAGTGGATGTGATGGAAAATTTCCAAGTGGACACAACTCATGTTTTAAAGGATAAAGATCACTTTACGACTTTTGCATTTGTTTCTTTGATGCTTGATGGAGAAAGAGATTTTGTTTTTAATCGTGGAGCTGATGCCCACCTAACTATAGAGGAAATCAAAAAAATAGATTTAAATACCTTTTCCATCATTCATTTTGGTTCTGCAACTGGCTTTTTAGAAGGCCCATTAAAAGAAGCTTATTTTTATTTGTTGATGGAAGCAAAAAGGCGTGAAAAAACCATCAGCTTTGATCCTAATTACAGGCATTTACTATTTGGCGATAAACAAGAGGAATTCATCCATTGCTCTAAAGAATTCATGCAATTTGCAGATTTTATGAAATTAAGTGATGAAGAAGCCATGCTCATCACCAGAGGCGAAAATTTGGAAGAAGCCACAAAATCATTATTACAAATGTGCAGAGGTGTATTCGCAATTACATTAGGAAAAGAGGGTACACTGTTGGGCCTAAATGGTCAAACGGTAATTATCCCTTCCATTCCTATTCAACCTGTGGATACAACTGGCGCTGGAGATGCATTTGTAGGTGCCCTATTATACCAACTGGATCAATTAGGTAAAAAAGTAAATGACCTATCAGAAATGGAATGGAATGGTTTGGTTCAAAATGCCAACAAAGCAGGAGCCAGAACTTGTGAATTTATGGGTGCAATGGAGGCCTTTAAACATTTAAACAATAGCATTTTTAATTAATTCCTGTGTACAATATCTCTCTTACCAATACTCTTTTAAAATTTGCCCAGTTACATAAAATTGGCAAGACTGTAAATGATCAGCAATTTTTAACCCGATTTATCGCAAATATTGATGAAATACACCATATTTTTCAAACTATTTATGGAGATACCCAATCTTTTGATAAACAGTTTGAAACTTTGTTAAATAGTATTTTTCAAACACATATTGACCGAAGTAAGTCCTTAAAAGAAAGGGATGACCAAAAAAACAAACAGGGGAATTGGTTCTTGAGTAATCAATTGATGGGCATGAGCCTTTATGTAGATCGTTTTGCAGACAATCTAAAGGGTATGAAATCAAAACTCGATTATCTTGAGGAATTGGGTGTAAATTATTTGCACTTAATGCCAATTTTTAAAAGTCCTGAAGGTGAATCGGATGGTGGATACGCAGTCTCGGATTTCAGACAAGTTGATGAACGCTTTGGAACTAACCAAGATTTAGAAAATTTTCAAAAAGAACTCCAATCAAAGAATATGTATTTAATGATTGATATTGTTCTCAATCACACCTCTCATCACCATGAATGGGCTCAAAAAGCCAAAGCCGGTGACAAAGAATACCAAGAATATTTTTATTTCTACAATGACAGAAAAATTCCAGATCAAATGGATGAAACCATGCCTGAAATTTTTCCAGAAAGTAGTCCCGGAAGTTTTACCTATATTCCTGAAGTTGACAAATGGGTAATGACTGTTTTTCATCACTACCAATGGGATTTAAACTATCGTAATCCAAAAGTTTTCAATGACATGTTGCTAAACATATTCTATTATGGAAATTTAGGAGTTGATGTTTTACGAATTGATGCACCTGCTTTTATTTGGAAGGAAATGGGAACTACCTGCCAAAATTTACCAAAGGCGCATAAATTATTACAATTAATCAAATTATGCACTGAGGTGGCAACACCCGGAATGGCATTACTAGGTGAAGCAATTGTGGCCCCTGCTCAGATCATGCAATATTTTGGTACAGGAAGATTCACAAATCATGAATGCGATGTTGCTTACAACGCAACTCATATGGCCCTTCAATGGGACGCATTAGCTACCGGCGATACCAGAATTATGCTTGCGGCACAACATGAATTACTAAAAAAACCATTTGGAGGAACTTGGATAACCTATACCCGTTGTCATGATGACATAGGATTAGGGTACGACGACTACATGATTGACCAAGTTGGTTTCACTCCCTATTTACATCGCAATTATTTAAAAAATTATTACGGAGGAATACAAGAGGATTCTCCTGCATCTGGAGCCTTATTTGCAGTCAATCCAAAAACAAATGATGCTCGAATATCTGGTTCATTGGCTTCATTATGTGGTTTAGAAAAAGCAAAAGCTTCTAAAGATGCAAATAAAATAGCCGAAGCCATTCAAAAAATAATCATGATGCAAGCACATAGCTTTTTGCTAGGTGGTATTCCAATCATTTTCTATGGCGATGAGGTTGGGTATGAAAATGACTATTCTTACCTTCAAGATGCCGGAAAAAGTTATGATAATCGTTGGATGCACCGACCTATTATTGATTGGAAAAAAAATGCATTGGCTAAAAAGAAGTCCTCGATTGAACATACAATTTTCAAAGCTACTCAGCAGTTAATCCAAATCAGAAAAAGGGAAGAAACGTTTGCTGATTATAAAAATTTGGAATGGATTGATAGTCACAATAAGTCAGTCGTAGGGTATATCAGAAGATGGAAAGACACAAAGATTTATTGTCTTTTTAACTTCAGTAATGAATCGCAACAATTAACTCATTATATTTTTGAAGAGAACGGAATAAAACCACAAAAGGTTAAGGATTTAATGAGTGGCAGTGAAATTAAAATTGGGATGGATCACGACCATTTAGGTTTTAAACCATATGGTTTTTTTATTTTGAAAGAGAATTGATTTATATTCCTCTCCCCTCAATTTAGTTGTAAAAGTATTTATTTAATATTTCTCAAATAATCTTTATTTGAAAGATTTTCCTTTGGAGGTATTTCGTATGCTTTTTGATAATCTTTTCTTTTTAAATCACCATTTTTGATTGATTTCAAGAAATTCATCCATGCAAATGGATTGGTAAGAGTCAACATTGGACTGTTATAAAAAGCCTTATTTGCTTGTGCAAAAGTCATTTGATCGGAGAAATTTCGAAAATTTGAAGCAGCACCCATTCCTGCTTGCATGGCAAATATTTTTAGATCCGATTTATCCAAATTATTACGAGCGTTGTCTCGTAATTTTTCATCCGGTAATTTCATATCCAAAAAAGCCTGTTTGAATTCTGATTCATCTGCATGACGGTACACTTTAACTTCTGCCAACATCGTTGATTCCTCTTCCATCTTGATGACCGTCTGATGAATTTGCTCATTATCTTTTGGAACAATGTATAATTTCTTTTTAAATCCTACATAGGAAAAAATGAGGGAATCGCCTGGAAATACTTGCATCTCTACAATGCCTAAATTGTCACTCAGAGCACCCCTACCTGCTACTGGATTATACAAATAGGCCAAAGGCAAATATTCTAAATTTCTAGAAGAGACAACACGTGCTGTAAAAAAAACTGTTTTATCTTGTCCTTGAGAAAAGGATTCGAAATTACCGAAAAGTAATAGCAAAAAAATGATAATTATTTTTAGGCAAGATTTCATATCGCAATTTGCAAAAAAATATCTTTCAATGCTTTTAAATTTTGTTAAAGAAACTCAGTTTCTTCAATCACTTTTTATTGGACATCCAGAACTATTAAAATAACTTCAAAAATGGAATAATAAATGGAATTGATAAAAGTAGTCCATCAAAACGATCTAAAAATCCACCATGCCCTGGAATGGTGTTTGCCGAATCTTTAATATTGATACTGCGTTTTAGTAATGATTCTACTAAGTCGCCATAGGTACCAGCAATAACAATAATCACGCCAATTATAATCCATTCTAAATTGGTATAATTGGTAAAATATTTTCCTAAAATAAAGGCAACAATCATAGCAGCTATAAATCCTCCCAAACTTCCTTCCCAAGATTTTTTGGGCGAAACTCGTTCAAATAATTTAGTTTTACCAAATTTAGTCCCAGCAAAATAGGCTCCAGAGTCACTTGCCCATAATAAAAATAAACATCCTAAAATTATTTGAGGATCGTATGTTTCATTTTTCATAAAGGCCAAAACAGTTAATAAAGCAAAGGGCAAAGCCACATAAATAATCCCTAAAAAAGTATAAGCTATGTTTTGAAATGGATTTGAATCGTTTGGTTTATATAATTTAATAAAGAAAATTAAGGTCAAAAGTGGTGAAAGGATGTAATAATTTTGATAGGCAATCATTCCCTTTTCAATAAAAAAAGTCAACAGATGTAATATAACTCCACAAAATGTGCCATAAAATTTCAATGGAAGATTACCTTCCATGGTACCTATTAATTTATAAAATTCTAATTGCGCAAAAACGCCAATTAAAAGAAATAAAACTAAAAAGGTGTAATCGCTAAATTGGATGCAAAATATTAAAAAGGGTACTGCAACAATGGCTGCAATAACTCTTTGCATCAAATTTGACATATTTTTTAGTTCCATAATCTTATTGTTCTAAAAACCTTTTTGCTTGATCAAAATCAGAATTAGCCACCAATAATTCCGCAATACCCAATTGATAAGCACTTATTTTTTTATTTAAAATAACTGCTTCTATTGCACAATTTTCTTTTAAGTTAATCCTTACTATTTCTAAATGTTCTAAACTTTCAGATGTTAATAGCACTTTCCAATCTTTCATATAGTTTTAATCACTGATTTTTTTGTTGACTTTTTTTTCACTGATTAAAATTTCCTGATTCCTTCTACTTAGATTTACAATTTTAATCGATATAATCTTCTCATATAAAAAATTACTAATACTAAAGAAATAATTACCACATACAACTCATTATTCATAGAACCCTCTATTGGGTCATATTCAATCAATTTTAATTGGTATAAATAGGAAGCTGTTACGCCTAGCGCATTATTAAAAAAATGTGCAAGTACAGGCACCCAAATATTTTTATACCAAACGTACAAATAACCAAAAAATGCACCTAAGAGTAATCTAGGGAAAAATCCAAAAAACTGAAAATGGATAAAACTGAATATAGCAGCACTAAGCCAAATGGCAACGTGGATATTATTCAAATAATTTAAAAATAAATTCTGAACTACTCCTCTAAAAAACAATTCCTCACCAAGGGCTGCCATAAAACCGATGGTCATAATTCCTAAGATAAAATCTAAATGTGAATCAAAATGCAATAAAAGTTTGGTTGTTTTTTCCATAGCCAATTCACTTGAACGCATCCAAGTTTCAAGGTCCTTATAGGCTGTTGGCAATACCATATTTTTATTCAATTCAATAATATATTCCAATAATGGGGTTCCCACAACCATTGTAATGATCGCCCATAAAAATATATGCCAAGAAATAGACGAATTAGGACTTAAATCACTCAACTCTTGTTTAAAAATATATTTATTAAATGCCCATGCTGCACCAACAAAGGTACCTAAAGAGGTAAACCATTGCATCGCCATGAATGCCCTTTGTCCATGATTAAAATTTGTTGGATTTTGCATGAAATCCATTAGCATTTGTTGTAATTGAAGGGTATTTGATCCCGGCTTTACACTAATATCTAAAATCATGAAGGCAGATAATAGTCCTATGAATTGACCTATAAATGCACCTAACATAGTGAATCCAGATAATACAAGCAATCGAGACAAAAGCTCAATTAAACGGAATCCTAAAAATTTATTATTACTTTCTCCCATAATGCTCGTAAATTTAAGGAATTTTTGTAGAGAATGGTAAAAATTGGACATATAGAATTAGGAGAGTTTCCTTTATTGTTGGCTCCCATGGAAGATGTATCAGATCCACCTTTTCGTGCGGTCTGTAAATCCAATGGTGCTGATTTGATGTATACTGAGTTTATTTCTTCTGAGGGACTTATCCGTGATGCTGCAAAGTCTGTCCAAAAATTAGATATTTTTGATTACGAAAGACCCATTGGAATACAATTATTTGGTAGCAATATTGAAACAATGGCCGAGTGTGCTAAAATATCCACGCAAGCGGGACCAGATTTAATCGATATTAATTATGGTTGTCCGGTCAAACAAGTGGCTTGTAAGGGAGCTGGGGCAGCTTTGTTACAAGATATTCCCAAAATGGTAGCGATGACTAAAGCTGTTGTAGACGCCACTCATTTGCCAGTTACCGTAAAAACTCGTTTGGGATGGGACGATTCCACCAAAAATATTCAAGAAGTTGCCGAAAGATTGCAAGATATTGGAATTAAGGCACTCACTGTGCATGGTCGAACCAGAGTTCAGATGTATAAGGGAGTGGCAGATTGGACATTAATTGCAAAAGTAAAAGATAATCCAAGAATTAAAATTCCTATTTTCGGCAATGGAGATATAGATTCTCCCGAAAAAGCCCTTGAATACAAAAATAGGTACGGCGTAGATGGAATTATGATAGGTAGAGCCTCAATTGGCTATCCTTGGATTTTTAATGAAATAAAGCATTTTCTAAAAAATGGAACCCATTTAGCACCTCCAACCCTAGAAGAACGTATTAAAGTTTGTTTACAACATCTTGAATTTTCAATTAAATGGAAGGGCAATCATGGAGGTATTGTTGAAATGAGAAGACATTATGCCAATTATTTCAAAGGATTAGATCACTTTAAACCCTTCAGAAGTCGACTGGTAACCTCCCCTTCGTTTGATGAAATCAACGAAATATTAAATGAAGTAAAAGCCTATTATTTAAATTCCGCACATGTCAACGCCTAAAGTTAAATCCATTTGGATCATTCTTTCGATTGCAACCCTATCATTAGTTTGGGGCAGTTCATTTATTTTGGTTAAAAAAGCGCTAGTTGCTTATTCTCCAACCCAAGTAGGCGCTTTGCGTATTTTTGCTGCAGCTCTATTTTTCATACCTATTTTTATTTTTCGAAGAAAACATATTCAAAAAAATCATTGGATTTTTTTGTTTTTAGCTGGTTTAACAGGCAATCTTTTACCTTCGATTCTTTTTTCAATAGCAGGCAAGCATTTGCCATCTGCCATTTCAGGCATGTTAAATGCCTTTACGCCATTATTTACATTAATTATAGGATTAACTCTTTTTGGACAAAAATTCAATCCAAAACAAACCATTGGACTCATCGTAGGTTTGGTAGGTTGTTTGGGTTTGTTATTATTTGGAAAAGACCTTCAATTGGATTTTAATATCCATACGCTTTGGGTAATTCTGGCTACATTCCTATATGGCATTAATTTACATATTGTACAATCTAAATTATCAGATTTACATCCTTTAACTTCAACCTCGGGTGTATTTATGCTAATTGGCATACCTGCTTTTTTCACTTTAGTTGGGAACGGTTTTTTTGAGGTGAAAATTAATAGTGAATCCACTTGGCCTCTTTTAGCTGGAATTGGATTAGGAATTGGGGGTTCTGCGCTTGCAATGGTAGTATTTAATCAATTGATCAAATGGACTGACGCCATAATTGCTAGTTCTGTAACTTATATTATTCCAATAGTAGCACTTGGATGGGGATTGTTGGATGGAGAATCTATTTATCCTATTCAAGTCCTATTCATGCTCGTTTTATTGGCAGGCGTCTATATGGTCAATAAGGCAAAAAACTGATATTATTTTTATTAATATCGTTTATCAAACAACTTTTAAAATAGCTCATTAGCTTTATCCTAAAAATAGGATGAGCGAAGAATTATTGTATCAACTTTGGGTAGGAAAAGCCATTTTAACCCATTCATTGCACACGATTGATGACAAATCACTACTTATAATCAATCCAGGAAAAAGAAATCATTATTCAGGACCTGATTTTGAAAACGCCCATATTCGAATTGATGGAATCGATTTGTTTGGTTCTGTTGAAATTCATGTAAAAGCCTCAGAGTGGCATATCCATAATCACCATTCAGATAAGGCATATTCAAGTGTTATTCTGCATGTGGTATGGATCAATGATAAAACAATTTATGGCATCGATGGAAGTAAAATACCCTGCCTCCTTTTAAATCAATTTATTCGTAATCCCTCTAAATACATTCCTACCACTTCTTCCCTATTTGCTTGTAAAAACCTCATTGATCAGGTTCCACAAAATATTAAGGATGAAATGAAAAAAAGCTGCCTAGACCTAAGAATTAAACAAAAAGTAGAGGAAGTGGAGCAAATATGGAAAGATTGTAAAAAAGATTGGGAAGAAACAATTTATAGAACGATCGCAAAATCTATGGGTTTTCATCAAAATGCAGAAAATATGTATCGACTTGCCAGCTCCATTCCATTAAAATTGTTGTGGAAATATAGAGAAACACCTTTTCGAATAGAGGCCCTATTGTTTGGACAAGCAGGATTATTAGATGATTTTCCCCATCCAGAATCGATTGATCTCATGAAAAAAGAATACGTTTTTCTAAAACATAAGCATCAATTAAGCAATGAATACCTAGAAAAATCGAATTGGAAATATTTTAAAATGAGACCTCAAAATTATCCAAACAATCGGATTTATGAATTGGTTTATTTAATAAAATCAAATTTATCCTTACTTACCCTATTATTGGACATACAAGATCTAGCAAATTTAAAATTGTTTTTTGAAATGCATGTTCAAAATAAAAGAAAGGCATTCGGTGAACAAGCATTTAAAAGCTTAGTCATAAATGGAATTGTTCCCATTTTATTTGTATATGCAAAAGATAAAATGGATAAATCGTATGAGCTTAAAGCCTACTCTTGGTTAAGAAAATTAAAACCCGAGGGGTATGCAATCGAAAAAGAATTTAATGAAATTGGATTAAAAGCTGAAACTGCAGCAGATTCACAATCATTTCTATTTTGGAAAAAAAATTATTGCGCAAAAAACTTATGCAGTTCATGTAAAATTGGAAAATTGGTATTCTTAAAAGAGTGATTTATCGATTGCTCGATATTATTTATCGATTGTAGGAAAATAATTTCCCTATTTTTTCGTAAAATGCATTAATAATTTAAAACTATGCAAGATAAATTAAACAGAAATGAATTTTTAAAATCATTAGGATTTAAAGGTGGTGCCTTAATTGCCTTGTATTGTGCAGGTCAGGGACTATCTTCCTGTTCTTCCGATTCAAATACTGTAGTTCCTGCTTCTGTTGATCTAACAATTGATTTAAGCAATGGAAGTTATGCTGCATTAGCGAATTCAGGAGGATATGTGGTCGTTTCAAATGTTGTTGTTGCAAATGTAGGTGGAGGAAATTATGTAGCCGCTTCCATCACATGTCCACATGAAAACAAAAACGCTATTCGATTCCAATCTGGAGCATTTTATTGTCCAGAACACGGCGCTTCTTTTAATACTACTGGGACTCCAACAAATGGAATTACCAGTAGAACCTTAAAAATATATACCGTGACTAAAAACGGAACAGTTTTAACCATTAAATAAGCTATTGAAATCGAAATGATTTCAATAGCTTTTGCACCTTATCTTTTTTAAATCTAGCCACATCTTCATCCCATATCCAAAGAACAATAGGAATTTTTGGTATACTGTTTAATTCATCAGCCTTAATAGATGGATTTCCTTTTTTCGTTTTAATTACAACAACTCCATTTGCACCTCGAACACCATATAGAGCTGTTGAAGAAGCGTCTTTTAAAACCTGTACACTTTCAATATCTTCTGGATTTATGGAATTGATATTGCTTTGAGAAATGGGAACATCATCGACAATATACAGAGGGCTGTTGGCATTAATTGAACCTATTCCTCTAATTCGAACCATGGTGGTGCTCCCAGGGGTACTACTCCCACCTACAAATACTCCAGCCGCTTGTCCGGCAATTTTTTGAGTAATATTTGCTCCTTGAATCTGACTTATTTGTTTTTCTGATAGAATTATATCTTTCGATGTTGTTGAACCTGTTTTTTTTGAATTTATGGATTGATAAACTCGAGGAGTAAATTGTATACTAAGCCCTTTCGAACTAAATGTACTACTTCCATTTTCAATGTTTATTTTTTCAACGTCTGGTAAATATACAAATGAAGTATCATTTTTAGGCGCATTTGAAAATGCATCCTGAGGATCCATAACATAAATCCAAAGTGTATCATTTAATACTCGAAAAGTACGATTTGCCCTAAGAAAAGAACCTTTTGGATTTAATAAAGCACTAGTAGAATTTGTTTTCGAAAAATAGGTTTCAAGAATTAAAAGTAAATCTTTGGAAGCAGTTGTTTGTGCTTGCAAAAATATGGAACAAAACAAAAAACATAAAAATGGAAAAAGTGTTTTCATAAATACAATTAAGTAGAAAACTTCTTCAAAAATATAGATTTTTTTTAATAAAAAAAGCCCCTATATAAGGGGCTTTTTAATTTGTTGACCTACCAGGACTCGAACCTAGAACGACTGAACCAAAATCAGATGTGTTACCATTACACCATAGGTCAATCACAAATCGAGTGCAAAAATAAGACCTTTAGCCTAAATTATCAAATACAGAGGCAAAAAAAATAAATTAATTATTCATTTAAACCTTAATCCTTTGATATTTAGTTTATTTCAGCAGAAGACACCTGAGCTTCTGCATTTATTTTCTTTACCAAACCTTGTAAAACCTTTCCAGGTCCACATTCTATAAATTCAGTTGCTCCGGCAGCAACCATTGCCTCTACCGATTGGGTCCACAAAACCGCACCTGTTAATTGATCAATTAGGTTTTTCTTTATTTCTATTGGATCTTGAGAAGCCTTTGCATTTACATTTTGAAAAATCGGACATACAGGTACTTTCAATTCAGTCTGTTCAATTGCCGCCGCTAACTCTAAACGGGCAGGTTCCATGAATGGCGAATGAAATGCACCTCCTACGGGTAAAGGCAATACACGCTTGGCACCAGCAGTCTTTAATTCTTCACCCACTTTTTCTATACCTTCTAGGCTTCCTGAAATCACTACCTGTCCGGGGCAATTAAAGTTTGCAGCGACCACTTGTCCTTGCGACTGATTGCAAATCGCCTGAATGGTATTATCTGGTAAACCCAAAACAGCTGCCATTGTACTTTTTTGAATTTCACAGGCCTTTTGCATAGCTAATGCTCGCTTTGAAACTAATTGTAATCCATCTTGCCAAGATAAGGCACCAGCCGCAACTAATGCAGAAAATTCTCCCAGAGAATGACCAGCAACCATTTCAGGAGAAAAGTCCTTCGCCAACTTAGCCACTAATACAGAATGTAAATAAATTGCAGGTTGAGTGACTTTGGTTTGTTTTAATTCTTCTTCTGTTCCTTCAAACATTACCTTCGAAATGGAAAATCCCAATAGTTCATCAGCCTCCTTCATTATCTCCTTTGCTAAATCAAATTGATCAACTAAATCCTTTGCCATACCTGGAAATTGAGAACCTTGACCTGGGAATATGTAAGCTTTCATTTTTTAATTATTAATTGTAAAGTGTTATTATAAATTTTTTCTTGGCCCACCGAATCACTGGGTCACAAAATTACCTGATAAGCTCCACCCAACCTTTTAAATACCTTCTTTTTAAATTCTCATCCTCAATATCAAACGTTACCGAGCACTCATAAAAATAAGTAGATGGAGCGGCAAAGTTACCAGCTTTATTTTTACCATCCCAACCAAATTGATTGATATCCCCCTCGTATTCATACACTATTTGTCCATACCTATCGACAATTTTACAAACAATCTTGTTCACAAAGCGCGGACAGTACATAGGTAACCAAATATCATTTTTCAAATCTCCATTGGGTGAAAATAAATTCGGTAATTCAAAATTTGGACAATTATCCAAGCATACTACATTACTCTTACTACTTTCAAGCCCTCTCGAATTCACAGCTGTTACATAATAACAACCCCTAATGAAATCTGTTTTTACATGTTTATAGGATAATAAATCTGTGGTAGAGATTAATTTAAAGTTGCCATTTTCTGTTGGCGAATAATAAATATTGTATTTAACGATATTGAGGTCGCAATTAGTACCAGTTGCTGGTACCCAATTTAGGCTGTTTGTAAACGAATCAAAAACACAAGTTTTTGATTCATTCATTTTTAAACAATCTAAATTTTCAACTTTTAAAACAGGTGGACATGGTTTTAGGTTATTAGATGGTTCTTCTCCACTATTTCCACTTCCCCCGGGGTTTGAATTGGATTCTGTGCCTGCAACAAAACATATTTTACGGGAAGCATTGACCAATTTTACATTTGAAAGTAGTGGTTTGTATTCACCTATTGTTTCAATTACATAACAATAGGTAGAATCTTTTTTCAAAACGACATCAAACTTTCCGTCCTTTTCAAAATTGTCCTTCCCATTATCAGAATATACAAAAGTGCTTTGAGAGGCAACCGAGACATCGGCAATTTGATTCAATTGTCCGGATTTACTTGGATACTCGCGATATAAACGATGAATTTGAAAATCGTTACTCCATGGCACATCTGCAACCCAAGCCAAATCTATTTTATTACTATTTGAACTTTGACCATATAAATACACATTACTTGCTTGATTACTAGCATCCATTAAAACGATTTGACCTTTTTCAGAATAATAAAATTTTACTTTATAAGAATAAATTTTATTTGATGTATTTAAACCTATATCAATAAAACTCGTATCTGCAATGGCTGGCTTGATTTGACCAGGCAACAATGCTGAAACATTTTTAAAATCGGTAGAGGTAGTACCATCTGCTCGAAGGACTTGGTAGTAATAAGGACCTTTATACAAATTAGTATCCAATTTGATTGGTCGGGTCCACTTTACTAAAATTTCGCCCAAATTTGTATCCGTTTTCTTCACAGAAACATTTGTAATGATTGGAACCGAAGTTGGAATATAAATACAAGATGTATTTGACATGATACTAACATCTTCAACTCCATTTTCGTTCAAGAAAGTCACAACTGCCACGTATACATAATTTTTATTTTTTCCAACATTGATGTCTTCAAATTGAGTTACATTTGATTTTAACCTGGCTATTTCAGTAAAGCCCGGTAAGGTCATTCCCGTACTACAAGTACCGTTTATTGCCTCTAAACAATTGCCTTGCTTTCTGTATAAAATAATTTGAGCATTGCTTAAATTACAGGTGTAATTTTCCCATGAAACAATAATTGCATTGGCACCTTGTTTAATAGAAGTAGATAAGTTAGATACGGAAGGAGCCAAAACTCTTATTTTCCAGATTTTACTATCTACTAATTTTTCACTGATCCCATTACTTATTGGTGGAGTATCCGAAACTTTAAAAAATACATCATAAGGTTGTTTTGTCACATGCAAACAATTCGTTTGCCAATTGAATATTCCAGTGGCCGTTCCTGTCTGATTTGCTGCCGAGACAAATGTTGCATAGGCAGGTTTAATTGAATAAACCGTATCTATTGCATAGACATTTCCAGTACTTACGATGGTCATTGGATCTGTTCTACCCGTTTTGGAAGGAATATCAGTAGCAGTAATGGTTCCTTGGACCTTACTTCCGGCAACGACACACACATCGGGTGGAACCGTTAATTTAGGAGGTCTGTTATCTAAATCTTTAACCTCTATTTGCATGTCTCGAACAGTTTCTGAAATTTTCACTCCATTTCTCCATTCTTCAATAATAAATGCACAATTGTATTTACCTACTTGACGAGGTACATTCCAAATTAAATCCCCCGTTCGAGCATTAATGGTAAAAGTGGATAGGGAATCATTAGGTTGAGTAAAACCAGGTGCCATTGTTCCACGACTTAAACCCGAACAAATATTTTCATCTCCCGTTTTAGATACACTTAAACGATAGGCTAAACTATCCCCTTCAGCATCCACTGCATTTGGATTATGAATGAATGGTTGGCCAACTACGGCCGTTAAATCAACGGCTGGATTTAAAAGCAATGGGGTAGAATTTTGACCTAAACCAGCATTAATGGAAAAAACAGTTTCGACATAAAAGGGAACTTCAACTGAACGGGTAATATTTAAAACCCCTTCATTACGATTAGGAATGGCTACTGAAACCTTGTAAGAAAGTGCTGCTGCTGGATAAGTATAAGTATATTTATAAATATTTTTAAGCGTTCCATTTCCAATATTTTGGGGAGTTCCACAACACCTTGCCACTTTATGAATTCCCGAACCATCTCCAAAACAAAAATTAACATCTACCTGATCACGATTCGCGGCATTATCTTCAGTATAGGTCGTGAGAGTAAATTCAAAAGTGAGTGTTTTATCTGAAACACGTTTGACCGTTATTTCTCCTCCTTTTAAATGCGTTCCAAACGAAGAAAAATTTAGAAAAAATCCAAAAAAGAACAGATAGAATATTTTATAAAATTTCTTACTGGCGGCCATATTTATCGATTAACAAGATGAATTTACTACTGAAAATTTAAAAATATTAAATTTTACACATTTTTTGATGAATAAATTTGATAGACAAACTTTTCGATTGTAGTTTTGATGTCAAAATTTTACAAAGTACTCTTGAAGGTACTTTTTGATTTAAATTTTACTTAAACATAAATAATTTAAAGATGTCTTGGTTAACTAAATCATTCAGTTCATCCCTAGGCAAAAAGCTATTAATGGCCGTTACCGGTCTTTTTTTAATCAGCTTTTTGATCATTCACTGCTCAATCAATGCCCTTGTATTTTTACAGGATGGTGGAGAAACTTTTAACAAAGCAGCAGAATTCATGGCTACCAATCCTTTAATTCGTACCATGGAGATTGTTTTGTTTTTAGGTTTAATTGTTCACATTGTTGATGGTTTACGTTTGCACTTTGAAAACAAATCAAAAAGACCCATTGCCTATGCAGTGGTAGATGGCAAAAATAGTACATGGTACTCTCGTTCAATGGGGCTCTTAGGTACATTGTTGTTGTTATTTTTGGTATTGCATTTATCTCACTTTTGGTTCAATGCACGTATTGTTGGAAGCATTCCAGAGGAGATTACAATGTTTAATAAAATGAAAGAAGTATTTGTAAGCCCATTCCCTGTAATTGTTTATGTTTTAGGTTGTGGCTCTTTGGCTTATCACCTAATGCACGGATTCCAAAGTGCTTTTCAAACCATTGGGTGGAATCATCCAAAATATACACCAGCCATTAAATGGATTGGAAATGTTTATGCAATTTTGGTTTCCATCATTTTTGCAGCAATGCCAATCGCATTTCATTTTAACTTGATTCAATAATCCTCAGCCGATACGATAGATATGACAAAATTAGATGCTAAAATCCCAGAAGGCAATTTAGCCGAAAAGTGGACCAAATATCAATCCAGTGTACCTTTGGTAAATCCAGCTAACAAGAGAAATCTTGAAGTGGTGGTAGTAGGATCAGGATTAGCAGGTGCTTCTGCAGCGGCCTCATTGGCAGAATTAGGATACAAAGTAAAAGTATTTTGTTTCCAAGATTCACCTCGTAGAGCACACTCAATTGCTGCACAAGGGGGTATCAATGCTGCCAAAAATTACCAAAATGATGGCGATTCAACTTATCGCTTATTTTACGATACCATCAAAGGCGGTGACTACCGTGCAAGAGAAGCCAATGTGCACCGTTTAGCTGAGGTATCTGGCAATATTATCGACCAATGTGTAGCACAAGGTGTTCCTTTTGCACGCGAATATGGCGGATTACTTTCTAACCGCTCATTTGGTGGAACACAGGTTCAACGTACTTTTTATGCTGCCGGACAAACCGGACAACAATTGTTATTAGGGGCTTACTCTGCATTGCAACGTCAGGTAGGCATGGGTAATGTCCAATTGTATACCCGTCATGAAATGTTGGATGTTGTTGTTATAGACGGAAAAGCAAGAGGTATTATTGCACGAGATTTGGTAAGCGGAGCATTAGAAAGACATTTTGGACATGCCGTTTTATTATGTTCTGGTGGATATGGGAATGTATTTTATTTATCCACAAATGCCATGGGATCAAACGTAACGGCAGCTTGGAAGGCCCATAAAAGAGGTGCCTTTTTCGCCAATCCGTGTTACACTCAGATTCACCCAACTTGTATTCCCGTTTCAGGTGACCATCAATCAAAATTAACATTGATGTCCGAATCCCTTAGAAATGATGGTCGAATTTGGGTACCTAAAATGAAGGATGATCCAAGAAAGGCAAATGATATTCCAGAGGATGAAAGAGATTATTATTTAGAAAGAAGATATCCAGCTTTTGGAAACTTAGTTCCCCGTGATATTGCATCACGCGCAGCTAAGGAAAGATGTGATGCTGGTTACGGAGTTGGAACATCTAAAATGGCTGTCTATTTGGATTATGCAGCTGCCATCATTCGTTATGGTAAAGCAGAAGCCAACAAACGTAACATTTATAACCCATCTGATGAGGACATCAAAGTGATGGGTAAAGAAGTAGTAAAAGAAAAATATGGTAATTTATTTGATATGTACAAACAAATTACCGGTGAAGACCCATATGAAGTGCCAATGCGAATTTATCCAGCAGTTCACTACACGAGGGGAGGACTTTGGGTGGATTATAACTTAATGACAACTGTTCCTGGTTTATATGCATTAGGAGAAGCGAACTTCTCAGATCATGGTGCGAACCGTTTAGGTGCTTCGGCCTTAATGCCTGATCGACCAGCGCGTAGGCCGAGGCGCAGTTTTGGATCAGGCAATCACTGAAGCAATCCAAGATTTCTATGTTGCTGCAGCGCGTGAAAACGAAGTTCTCGTCGT
>JACCDK010014217.1_pt1 | contig 24504 bp, 21 predicted proteins | sample 7445871 | NCBI WGS metagenome assembly JACCDK01 (sample SAMN15323436, study PRJNA562643) | freshwater metagenome | isolation source: river surface water | place: USA:Blue River Watershed | collected 2017-08-15 | reverse complement strand
TTTGCTCGGGGGTGAATATGAAGATGGGGATGATGCGTTTGCACACTTTGGACAATTCATACAGACCGATGTTGTCGTGTATTCGGAAATCACGCCTAAATATAAAAATGCCAGTATCGGATGCCATGGTTCTTATATATTAAGGAAGGCAAACCTACGGTTTTCCTTGGACCTTTCCCTTTTAAGGGGAACCCATGGTTCAAGGCGCCGAAGGCGCCTAGAAGTGGAGCACCGAAGGTGCTCACCCCCTTAGACCCCTCCTTAATGCATTAAGTGCATTTGTAAAATCATTATTCAACACAATGATGATTTTATTAAATGAAAATGAGGTTTCCCCTCAAAGGATGGGGTCTAAGAAGAACCTTAAAAGGAGGGGTCCAAGGGGAACCTTGGTTCCCCTTAGGGATCATAAGGGAACCTTGGTTCCCTTATTTAGATGTCCAAGGACACAACATTCTTGTTTGACCCCTTGCGACCCTTTCCTGACCTAGGCATTGATATATCCTGCAAATCTTTCAATGACGACACACTCACCACCGAATCCTCATCGCGCTTCGCATTTAAATCAACCGTCTTGGTCTTTAATCCCGACAAAATGCTATCCACATTTGTGTTTCGCGGTCCAGACATCTCTGGGCGTTTTGCCGATGCCTGATTGTTCTTAATATCAATGCCCTGCTCTCTAAACATTGTACCACGACTCATATTCAAATCCGGTCTAGAAAACTGGTTCGCATTGTAATTCCCTGTATCCTTCTTTGGGTCCACAGCAGCAGGTGGCGGTCCCATCTTACTCGGTTCCGGATTCACCAAATTATTGGCAAAAGCAAACCCCGGACTCTGTTGCGCCATAGAATTCACCGTAGCATTTGAAAACATCTTCATCAATTCCGGACTCTGTCTAATTACATCATTGAATCCGGGTGTGGCAGTAGAAAGTGCCTTATTTGTAAAACTGGTGACCGCAGCACTAAATCCCAGTCTCATAACAAGTGTCAATTCCGGCGACATCTCGCCGCCCTTATACTTATCATACAGTTTGCCAAACACCTCGTCATAACTATCAATGTCGTCATTGACTGCCTCGCCCCATCCGTCCAAATTAATGTCAAAAGGATTGAATGCCGCATTCGCATATTCCAGTGTATTTACTGCCGTCATAAACCACCAACTGTATAATTTCTTCGCCTCCTTCTTTTTCTTATCCTCGAGTGCAGTTTCATATTCATCCTCTATTTCCTCATAAGGCATATCCTGCGAAAAATGACTACTATTGCTAATAATTCCCTTCTCGCGCCACTCTTCCAATCTGCTAATCATCATTTTCTTCTTTCTGAATTTTTCTCTATCGGTCAGTCTTGTATTAACAGGAGTTCCAGAAGGAATGTCCGAAAACTTAGAAAATCCGTCCCAACTCTTTGTGATTCCCTCGCTGCCTTCTTTAGTTGCTTTTCCTAAATTGGTTGATGCAGCATCATTCTTGTCTGACCCCAATCCAAATAAATTGGTAATGCCAGATAATAATTTTGAACCATCGCTGCTGCTGTTGCTGCTGCCACTGGGCATAGTTTTGGTCGCCTCTGATAAATCATTAAGTTCATTTTCAATGCTGTTTAAATCGCCTAAACTAAATGAACTGCCACTTTTAGAACCATTGTTGATTTTTTTCGTATTCATCAACATTTCCATTCCAAAATTACTTTGAGCAGGTTCATCCGAAATAATAATAGGCGAAGTTTCCAAATCTTCAATATTGAGATCTATTCTGTCCATAATATTATATTGAAACACCGTTTATTTCTAAGTCCTCCGAATAAGTAATTAGTTTTTCTCGTTTTAAATAATAAATTCCTTGTAAAAAACAATCTGCTAAATCATCCTTTTTTGCAGATGTTTCCAAGACTTCTTGGCATTTTCTTAGACCATCGTTTTTCGCCATAAAATTCCTACAGAACTGAATTCCATCTCTTTTATGGTCTTTATAAGTAGTTTGTGCATCATTGCTTTTGGATGCGAAATCCTTCAATTTGCCCGATGAAGATATGAATTCTATTTTAGGACACTGCGCCACGCGCATAATAAAATACTGCGCCAACATTCCCTGTATAGTATTCATTCGTCCAGCAATCGGCGATATTTGATTTTCCAAAATCACAATATCAATATGCATATTCAGTATTTCATCCAATTGGGTTTTGATTTGTTTGCCAATTTCTACCAGATGAATATGGTTTGCATTCTTTTTGACAACCTTAATGGGAATAAGAGACCGCAATTGAATCGCATTTTGTGTTTTGGCAATTATATCCGGTTTTTTATCAGTCTCAGCAAAAGCAATCAAATGTGTCTTACAGAATGATTTGAGGTCTTCTAATTTCAGTGTTTTAATAGTGGTCATTGACAACTCTTTAGAAGGAAGTAGTTTGCCAGAATTTTTGGCGTGCACATTGCAATATATTTTGCCGTCGGAATCATTAAAAGCACCCTTTTTATCACATTGTGCAGGTGGCACAGACATTTTTTTGCTGGTTTTCATACAGGTGCATTGGGATGGTTGTTGTGCAGGGTCGGATTGAATGAGATTCACAATATTCCATTTTAAGACTGATGTTTTGCCCGCGTCAATAGAGAAAACACAGAATGCGAGATTTTTAATACCAATATCAAAACTGACAATTGTTTTTGACATTTCTCTATTGTGGCAATAGAGAAAAGTGTGTAGATGGTTTTTTTATGAAATCATATTATAGATATGAGTAAATTCACAGATGATGATGACGATATGTCATCGATTGGATTCTCACAGGATGTGTTTGACAAAGATGGAAATCTGAAACCCGCACCCGAATTTATTCTTAATGAAAATGACCAATTTGCAATAGATGCCCATACAGGAAAAATCATTTCCATTAATGGCAGCGATTCATATTTTGTGGATGTAGTCAATGCCGAAACCCGATTGTTTGAAGAGGAAATAGAGAATCACAGCGCCGCAAGCGAATTGCTTACAGGAATTGCGCAAGTGCCTGAACCCGCGCAAATACAAGAATCCATTGCAAAATATGTGGAAAACATTGAGACCATTGCAGCAGGCATAGTCGAACCACCATCAATATCGGCAGCATCTAGCATATCTTCGCGCAGTTCTGCCCAAAGTGTATTGAGCACTATAATATCAAAATCGGCAATAGAAAAACGCATAGAGACCGTCATCAACCGAAAAAGAGAGAAATACACAATTGGTGTAGAAATGATTGATTTCACTTGGGCAAAAACAGTGTGGAAATTGGACAGCGTTGCCGATATATTGGCAAATAATAACCGGTTTGCCATATTAAAATTTGCCTGTGCAAACGGGATTCATATAAACAAACAACATTACAAACTCTATTATTTTCAAAAAGAATTGGAATGGATGTTGGAACAAGATTCGGCAGCAATATCGGCAAAAGGGAGCACGCGACAATTGAGAAAACTCACGCTTGACGCCTGTGCGACAAACCCTTCGGCACTAGAACTGTTTGACAAAGTGTATTCAAAAATGTGTTATGCGGGTAAAGGGTTTAAAGTGTGCGCAGTTGGCGGAAATGTGTTGCGGGCATATTTCTTGGCGCTGAAATCCACCATTGAAACGCCAAAGACTGCCACTTCGAAATTGGAGAGTTTCGCAAAAACATTGCCATATCTAGACACTTTATGCAAAAAATCAAGCGACGCCGATTTCACGGGATTTGAAACAATGAATGCAAAAGACGGCAAAAAATACGCACCCATAATTGAAGAAGCATTAAATCGCCTGTGTGAAACCCCATCGGCAATGTGCGCCGGAACAATAGAGTTTCCATTAGTAAGACTTAAAATACGAATACACGCTGATGAACGCAGTTTCCCCTGTATAGTGAGAAACAAAATGGAAATATTAAAACTGGCAAATGCGGTGTTTCCAGAAATAAAGTGGTTTCCGCAAATGATACCGGATAATGATGTGAGTATATTGGACAAAAAAAAAGAAAAACTCGATGCAGATACATACAGGGAAATTTGCAATTTATATTGTGTGATGCAGCGCAACAAAATATATAATTCGCTTCTTACATCAAATGTTGCCGACATAATAGCAACATCAAAAGTGGACAAGAAATTGTCACCATCAAAAAACACATACAACAACATAATGAAATTTGTGCAGGATTGTTGCGAAGAATTTGTGGAGGAAATAGAGAAAGCAAATATAAAGGTGAATGTGTCTAGTGATATTAATTCAATTGTGGCAAAAATCACGCCTGCCGCGAATGCGGCATTGGCAAATATACTGGAGAGCAAAAAGAAATCGGCAATTATAAAGACAATCATAGAGAAAATATGCGACCCCGCAGAATTAAGTCAAAAAGGAATAATTGTGGCAACAGACGAAAACGGCAATTATATGTGGTCAAAATCCACCAGCATTTCTGTAGGAAACACAAATGAAGAAATATCAAAAGTGCAAAAGGCATCTTCATTAATAGGGCGGCAAACACTCAACAAAATAGGTGGTGGTATTCTATCAAAGAATTTGTGCATAACAACAAATACATTGCAATTTGCGGAATCGTTGAAATCATTGGATGATATGAAAGATGCCGAACAACCTCAAACAGAAGAATTAGGAGGCGGTGGAGGCGGTGGAGTTAAAAAACTGGGAGGCAGAAAAACCCGAAAACACAAAAGGACAAATAGAAAAACAAGAAGAATATATAGAAGATGTTAATACCAATTGTTGCAAAACTCGCATCGGAGTCTTTGCTGAGTCTTTACCCCATATTTGTGAAGAAGATTGGCATATCAATGACGCTCCAAATGTGGACGCGCACGATAGCATATGTTGGAATTGCCGCACTTTTTGTGGATTGGTCTTTTTTGAAGTCTGCCATATTTTCCTTTGAATCTCTATTGTTGGCAATTGTGAATCTTGCGCATATCTTTTTTTCATACGAAGGATTTAGTCATTTGGATTCGGGGGTGTCATTTGCCATTTTTAATACGTATCCAATTATGATTCTGTTGATGGAAGTTATTAGACCTTTTTTATTTGAAAAAAGCACAGGAACTATTGACAAAATCAAACAGGATTATGTCAAGTATTTATTGGTCCTTGTCGGTTTAGCATTTTTCATTTATGACAACTTCAATAATGATGGCGTTAAACACGAAAACTTTGCAAGCGCGACAAGCAAAGACAAATCAAATCCCGATTTCGCATATGGACTTGCGATGGTGTTGCTTGCCGCATTTACCGAGGCGCTCATCTATTTCTTGGTGCGCATAGTTAAAACAGACAATCATTGGAACCACGTGTTTATTTCCTACTTTTTAGGCGCAATTGCAATGACAGCATATTTATTTCACAATGACAATTTCAACATCTCGAAAATTGCCGAAACACTGAATAATGCTCGTGTTGGAATTGCCACCGCGCTCAACGGACTTATTGGTTCCGTTGGATATTTCTTGCGATTTTATGCCTCCTACAATATGGAAGCAGGTTTGTTTGCCATCTTGTCTTACTTTGGCATAATTATGTCATATGTATATGGCATTGCATTTAACAATGAATCATTAACTTTGCCGAAAGTGTTGGGAACATTGTGCATTATATTCTCCATTAAAGGAACCTAGGATCCCTCCTTTAATATATAAAGTGCATTTGCAAAATTATTATTCTTTCGTTGTTGAATTAATAGAGACCAATATTTTTTTGTCAATTTTTCATAATTAAATTCACATTTTTCGTGTTTAATTTTAAACATCTCTATCGCGGACTCAAGAAAAGGTTGTGTGATTTCACTCCAATCATTTATGATTAAAACAGGCAAATCAGAGTAAATGCTATCAATTGGCGAAGTTTTTACAATTGCTATGCAACCAAGACAAAGTGCCTCCCACGTACGAATGCACTCATAATCTTGCCCAAAAGGTGATACAACAAAAGCAAATTCGGTTTGATTGCAAAAAGTGGTTTGACGGTGGTTCTTGGAGTCGTAATATATAAGTTTTGTGGGTATTTTATTGATTGCATCCATGCGGTCGCTTCCATATTTTGTGGTTAAGAGATATTGGAAATTGCCATAACAAATGGGAATTCTTTCCCAAAAAGGACGCATTTTTTTTCTAATATCCATTATCTGTTGTTCTTGTGCAAGAGGCGTCATTTTGGGTCCACGATCATTTCGTATATGATTGTAATACATAATGGTTTCATAATCAAGACCTACGGGAATGGGCGTAATTTTGTCGTGTTTGACAAGCACATTTTGGCAGAACCAGTGAATAATATTGGGAGAATTAATAAATTCGAGAAATTCATCGTGTGTTTTAAATATTTCATTGGGACATTCACAGTCGCTTCCGCTTGAAACCAGAATAAATGGTTTAGAAATTAATGAAATTTGCTTATAAAACCGCATTACACTTAAATTTGCAAAATAAATAGTGTCATAGGGTTTAATTTGTGACAAGTCAATTGAATAATTGCCAGTGTCATCATATTCCGAACAATATTTATAAGAATCGCAAATCTCGGATAAACCGCGAAATCCAAACAAGGTATTATATTTTTCAATAGTTATGGGTTTAATGGAATAATTGAAATCAATCTTTTTTTTTAAAATCATACTGGGGTCTAATAAATATTTAATCATTTCTGATTGTGGTCCAACAATAAAAGAATCATCATCATTTGAGTAAATGGTTTGTGTATTAATTTTTAACAAATCCCAATTAATACTTGATTCAAACATAATTTGTGTTTGTAAGTAAATAACAATATCATATTTTTTTAGTAGACATTTTGCAGCATTTTTTTTATGAAAATTTTGATTGTCTATAATTATAGTAGTTGAATTGAATATACTTATATTTTTGAACTGTTCGGTGTCTTCATTATATTCATTGCCCAGGACTAAAAAACAATCGGTATTATGTTGTTTAATGCCAGTTAATAAAAAAGATGCAAAATGTTCTTTGAAGAATGGAATTTTTGAAGTGTAAATAATGGCAATGTCAAACATTTTATATGCATAAATTAATAAAAATATATAAATAATTTTATTAATAATATATTAAGAACACGAAATAATAAATCTCTATTAATAGAACCTAGGTTCAATGTGCCGAGAAGTGGAACAACCTGCGGTTAAGCGCCCCATAGGAATATTCGCCCTCCTTCGGGACGGGCGAATACACGTGGAGCACCTTCGGTGCTCTGTGCAAGTCAACCCCTTAAGACCTTTCCCTTTTAATGATGAACCTCAATGCCTTATTTTTATTTAATAAAATCATTATTATATTAAATAATAATTTTACAAATGCACTTTATCTATTGAAGGAGGGGTCCAAGGGGAACCGTAGGTTCCCCTTAGTTCCTTTAAAACCCTTAACCCACTATTGTATGCCGCGTGCAATGAACCATAATACACAGTGTCTGTGTATTCACCTGCAAAAAAGATGCGGTTCTCTATTGGGTCAAACAGGTCTTGTATATTTTCCTCTGTATGAAACGAATATGCCCCTTGACTGAAGTGGTCTTCTTCCCAGCGGGATATGTGTCAAGATATGGGGTCGGGCATCCAAGGATACATTCCGCGCAAATGCTCCAACACGGCATCGGCAATCACCTCGTCGGATTTGCCGGTCAATTGCCATCCTATATTTGCAGGGCAAACTGCCTCCAATATGGGCGCGCCTTTCAAACAGGCGTAATTGTTCCATAATATGTAGGGAATAACCCCGCTAGCGGGGTTACACCCAAAACCGTAGGTTTTATAAACATCGTTTTCACACCCTTTTATGAAACTGGAAGTTTCACACCCAAAACCTCCTTCGGTTTTAGACTCGGAACAACCATTTTTACAAATGTCATTGTTTTTACTTGTAAGAATCATTGCTGCATCGGTATCCCAGAAAACCTTGTCAAACTCGATTTGCACTTTTTTGTATGAACCCATTTTCACTTTTGACAAGGCATTTTTTCGGGACTCCGATAGAGGCGGCACAAAATTGATATTTTGGAGAGGTCCCGGCGGCGTGGTAATTATCAATTTCTCACAAAGATAAGATATACCAGGATCTCGCGTTTTAATTTCGATGTATCCGTCGTCTCTGTCATACAGAATGTCTGTGACGATTTGTTCAAATATAATTTTGTCTTTCAAATCCTGTTTCGAACCTTCGACAATAGAGGATATTAATGATTTTGTCCCCTTTTTGAATAAACAATGGGACCCCGCATAATCACCAAACAGAGAGTCATCGCACTCTATGTTTCGTAAAAAAGAGGGTGGCATAGAGGACACACTTGTGCCACACCACACTTCAAGTAAATACAGAAAACTCTGAACAACGGTCGCATTGCATTCTGGATATTTTTTTTTATATATTTCAAAGGCATCGGCAATAGTGGAGCAATTCATTTGTGATAATTCACACGCTGATTGATTCCAAGTTATTATCATTTTTTGCCGGTCTTCTTCGGATATGCCATCATATTTGATGTGCGCATTTCCTGTATGAATCCACGGATTGCTTTCACACACAGGTATCATTTCATTAGATTTCAAAAAGGGATTAAGAGGATTGTCGGTGGAACCGTGAATCCACGCTGCACCCATATCAAGGGTGTATGAACCACACTCCCTTGACCAAACTCTGCCGCCGATGCGGTTTCGCGCTTCTAGCACTAAAAAATCGTCGTCGAGATGTGACGCTATTGTTAAACCGGATACCCCGGCGCCCACAATAATTAAGGGAACTAAGGGAACCAAGGTTCCCTTATGATCCCTCCTTTTTTCTTTTATAATTTGTTCCTTTAAATTTTTGTTTGTAATGTGATTTGAACTTTCACAAGTCATACAGGTGAATTGAATATATATTTATTTGCTAGATTTATTTAAACCCTTTAAGGAAACCGTAGGTTTCCTTAAGATCCTTCCCTTTGATTGTAATATTTTTTATTAAAATTAATAAAAAATAAATTTTATCTTTATGTTTTCTCATTTAAAGGAGGGGTCCAAGGGGAGAGCACCGAAGGTAGAACAACCATAGGTTGTTCCACGTGTATTCGCCCTCCTTCGGGACGGGCGAATATATGCTCCACTTCTAGGCGCCGAAGGCGCCTTGGAACCATGGGTTCCCCTTAAAGGAGGGGTCCTGGGGAACCTGGGTTCCCCAGTTAAATGTCGATATTATCCTCAAACTGGTCTACATCTGACCCCGCATCCGAGTTTGCCGCACTGCTAAATGCCGATGCATTCACATTTGGTTCGTCGCGTTCATATTTGATGCGCGCCCCCAACCACGCACCATTCTTCTCAAACTTGCCAAATTTCTTGTCCATATAAGTATGAACCTCTTTAGGATTCGGTGCTCCCTTGCCATAGGTATTCATATACCAAATCGTAAATTCACTATTCAATTCCTGTTTCTTAATCTTGCCACCAGCAATAGTAACAATCTTGTCGCGAATAAACTCCGCAATAAAGTCCTGACTCTCCTGATACGCCTTCGATGCTGCCGTGACAATCGAACACTCACTAACTGCGCCACAAGTCTTAAATGCAATTTTAGCAAGCATTGCCATAAAGACGAATTTCCATTGTGGGAACTTATCAACAATAGATGGGTCCACAAGATACTGAAACGGTTTCTCGGGGTCATCATTTACAGGCGTCTCTGTAAACAACGCTTCAAACGGAACCTCGCGCACTCGGCGCCAAGTGCCGAAATCTTGCGTTTTGATTTCCATTCGCACATTACTGCAACAAACTAATTTGAACTGCGGATAAAACTCAATCGGTTTTGCAATATATGGCGCACGACACTGTATCGGGTCCAAACCACTGGTCAATTGTTTAAGAGGTCCTTCCAAAATCACATCTTTTTTAGAAGGTTCCATAATGACAGCATAACGGACACCCTTTAATACAACCAACTCCGCAGAAGTGCCGCCGATTTTCTGGCGGTCTTGTGTGATTGCCGACAAAGGCACTATGCCCTTGTATTCGCCCAAGATTTCGTCCAACAGTGTGGTTAAGACCGACTTGCCGTTGCGTCCCTCGCCGATATACATATGGAAAGTCTGTTTGTCGTGAGTGCCCAATAAAACCGACGCCAAATGTTCCCACATATATTTGCGCAGTTCTTCGCGAGGAAATAGTTTTGCCATAAAATCATTAATCTCTGCAATGACTTTTGCATCGCGCGTTTCATTCAACGGAATATAATCAATGTTGGTGGTCTTGGAAATATAGTCTTCAGGATATCCCCGACGAAATATCTTCTCTTTGAAATCAATGACTCCATTATTGAAACACAACAAATAAGGATTCGTGTCCAATTTCTCAATGAGAGATTGGTCCCAAAATAGTTCTTTCGCCTCTTTCATAATATGGTCCTTGTCGCCCGCATCACCTAGACGATTGATAATCTCACAAATGCGTCCTTGCCTCTTTTTCAATCGCTTAATGCGCGGGTCTGCCTCATCTTGCTCCATTATCACATCAATGGATGCGTCCAATTCCTTACTCTTTTTTCTATAAATTTTGCGCAAATCGTCCGACATTGATTTACGCAAAGTAGTGCCCGAGTCGTTTTCAACCCATCTATGATTCATAAACCGATACCAAATATTCTGTTTGATATTCACACACACATATTGGTCCGAATACAACTGTTTGAGTGCACACGCAATGTCGTGGTCGCTAGTATCCTTGCGCATACTTTTGCTGTCTCCCAAATCAAAATCGTTACCATCAATCGACTTCTCTATGAAATAATCCACACTGTTATCTTGCACCTCTTTGTATTTTGCAGGCGCGTCTTGTTTAGACCAATGCATAATAGACCGGCGTGTCAAACAGTTATCGCATTTGTTATCAAATCGTTGCCAACGGTCATACATATCGGGTATGTCGCGAAACGAGAACTTTTTACTTTGCGCACTAAAAGCAACCCACACAATAAACATCATTGTGGGACAAGTATTGGAAAGCGCCCAACCCACACGAATCCATTTATCATAACTGCCGTCACCATAATAAGATTCCGGTAAAGTCATTGTGTATTTGTAGGTTTCTAACAGTTCGTAATCGCGATTTTCCAATTGCGATAAGGTCTGCGCCAAAATCGCATTTAGGTCATCGCTGTTTTTAATATTAAGAATGGCATCCATCGGAATATAACCAGAATATGGAATAGGTGTCAATACAGACCCGACGGTTGTTTTCTTGGCACTATTTGCAGTTGTAGGAATGCCCGATTTTTCCTGATATTTTCTAAGAAAATCGCCGGTCATATAGTAATGTTGCGCCTTCATAGATCGGATGGAAATTTCCTCTATTTTATTGCTTAAATCAAAGTATTCAGACAGGGAAATTTGAGTGGTGCTCAATTCATTATCGGCAGGGTCAAAGATGTTTTTGTGGACACTTGTGAGTCGATATGTTTGGTTGCCCGGTTTACAACTGCCATACAATTGCCAATTTGCGTGACCTGCACTAATTGCCTTGTCAAATACATTTTCCCAATCGTTTGTAATCGGCAGTTTAGACCAATATTCATCCTGTTTGATTTTCTCTATGACTGCTTCGCGCAAAATCTGCTGGGTATTTCGGTCGGCATTCACACCAATTAACATATGGACGCCGTCCTTCACAAATTCCACATTTCCGGTATCCGCACTTTTGACAGGATTTATGTCGGGTTTTTCCATCACATAAATGTAGAAGGGATTTTCATCAAACTTATACATTTTCTCTAGTTCTCCTAAATAGATGGTGACAAGAGACATAATGTGATTGGTGCCGTGGATTCGTTTTTTCACAGAGGGTGCATAGCGCAAATCTAGGTCAACCGCAATAGGTCCTGTGTCTTTTTGTTTCTCAGTTAAGTATTCTTCGTTGCCACCTGCAATAACATAATCGTGATACAATTTCATAAATGTGCTGTGTTTGTCGTCAGGAATATGATATTTGCCGCCGTAAATGACCTCTGTCGGATTATTAGATTGTCTGCCAATACGAGTGTGTGTAACAGGCAATTGTGAATCGCCGGTCGCATTAATGCGGTGCATTCGCATAAAATCGTTATAATTAATTGCAGGCGTCGAAGACATTTTAACAGGATGTATAGTATTTGAAAATATTTCTAAACGGTTTTCTGTGATTCTATTGTTCATCGTAAAATTTTAAAAATTAGGTATTATTGTTGCCGTTGAAATGGGTGGGAATTCAAATCAATTTTTTGAAAAAAATGCATTTACTAGAAAAAAACAGAATATAAGGTTTATGAGGGGCATTTTAATTGATTTCATCTAGCACGATTTTGCAACCCATATCTTTGATTGTTTGAGTGGGGTCTCTCATAATGTGTATTCCGGAGAACCAATTGTAGAAACCATTGTTTATGATGGCACTATGAACATTGGCAATAAATGACATATCAATATCGGGTTCATCATACCAGTGGTCTATGACCAACTGTATATTTGCGTGTCCATCACTATTTACGGGCAACTGGGTCACATAGAGAATTTTGCCATAAGACGAAAACTCGCGCAAAATAGTATCAAAATTGGGCATTGTGTATGTATTAGAAGACATGCCGCAAATAATCAGATTCATCTTTTCAAAATAGAATGGTGCTTCTTGTTTGACTACCACATTTGAAGGGGTGTCACGACTATCACGACTGTCATAATGACTATCACAATCATCATTGTTTGAAACAGAATTGTGTTTACCACTTGCAATCATAATATTCTGGTCGCGTTCAGCAGCGCGAACCTGTTTATAATGATTAATTTGTTCTTCATTTTTTCTGATATCATTTTCAGAATTGGCATATTTTTTGCCACGCGAAAAGGAAATATTCTTGGAATACTTGGATTCAACAGGTTTAGACATTTTATAATAGAGGATTATTATTATTAATTTTGTGATGAAAAAACAAGATGCGAATCAATTTTTGCGAGTTCCGGCAAATATGATGTGAGAATATATAATGAATATTAAACGATTAATACACACTCCAATGGGGCAGGTATTGTTGTCAATCATATTGGGATTGGGTCTTGCCACATTATTTAGACACGTATGTCACGGAAAGAATTGCATCACATTTAATGGACCCGTGATAAGTGAACTTGATGGCAAAATTTACAAATTCAATGAGTTTTGTTACAGATATAGAACAAAACACGCAAAATGCGATGCAACCAAAAAAGTGGTGGAAATCAAAGACACGACAAAAGACGAAATATTTTAGGCGGTAAAATTTACACTATTATAAATTTGACAATAGTATAAATGGACAATCGCCGGAATGACATAACACGGATATCAGAATTGCCGGATAATGGACCCGGTTCAATGGGCGGACACACAGACCAATATCAACCTCTTAATATGCATCAAAATCCGTATGGAATACCTGAACCCACTGACCGACAATTGCCCTCTATTAGTGTAAATAGAGGCGGGTCGGAGGGGTTTGCCGGAGAAGGGTTTCCCGCCCCGCCCCCGTCAGTAATGAATCGCGGCGGACACCAAGAGTATGCCGAGCGCGCAATGGACGAGCAAATTATTGCAAACCACATTCCTAAACCGAAATTGACCAATGATTATTTGCAAGACTACGAAGAAAAATTAGCAAAACTGTCGGCAGAACATCAAAAAGCAAAACACCAAGAATCACTCATAACATCCGTGTATGACGAAATGCAAATTCCCATTTTAATTGGGTTGATGTTTTTTTTATTTCAGATGCCAATCATAAATTCTCTGATGTATAAATATTTGGCGTTTTTGAAACTATACAATGAAGACGGCAATTTGAATTTATATGGACTGGTTTTCAAAAGTGTAGCATTCGGATTATTTTATTTTGGATTTATTAGAGCAACAACATATTTGGCATAAAAAAAGGTCCTACAAAGAATTCTTTGTAAGACCCAATTTGGGGGGTGTGTATGCAAATGTTTACGCAATGACATTATCAACAGCAATTCTCAAAAATGTATTATCAAGTCCCTTTAATAAATCATAATTGTATTTTTCTCTATCTTCTTGATGGCGTCTATCGGGCAAGACGAGCAATGCAACCAATTGGTCAATTGTGATACCACGACGAGTGATGTTTTCAGTAATTTCGGCAATGGATAATACAGCAGATTCTTCGGTATTTTCGCGGACATATTCAAATCCTTCATAGTCATCATCATCGGAATCATCATCATCATCTGTATCATCATCGGTGTCATTTTCGGTTATTTCTTCGCCCTCGGCGCGCATCATTAACCAGCGAGCACCTCTGAGCACAAAGTCTTCATTGATTTCAATATCTTCGTCTTCGTCTTCGTCATAGTCAGATTCCTCTTCTTCCGGCACAGAAGCAAGTTCATTGCGGCACATAGGACAATTGAATCCATTATGTGCGGCATTCTGTAAGAAACAGTTGGAATGGAAACAGTGATTGCATTCGGTTTTAATAATGTTGAGACTGATGTCAATGTTATCAAGGCAAATAGCGCAGCAAATGGGTTCAGTAGAAATAACAGCAGACATTTTAACGGGAGTTTTTAACGGGAGTTTTAACAAGAGTTTTTAATTTAATTTTGATGTGTGTTTAGTATTTTTGGTTTTGGAGTCTTGTTTGAAAAAATGAATCAATTTTCGAGGGCGCAATCGCCCTCGGCACCGATTAGCATCATTACGCACCTTCGGTGCTACATTGATGCATTTAAAACATTTAACAAAAATATTTGCACATCTTAATACAGTAAATATATAAAAAATAAATTATATTGCATCAATGTAGCACCGAAGGTGCGTAATGATGCCAATCGGAGCCGAGGGCGATTGCGCCCTCGAAAATTGATCCTTTTTTGTTTTCTCTATTGCTGAAAACAAAATATAACAAAACATTAACAAACGCAAAAAACTAAAGTAAAGTCAGATTAACTAAAAGAAAATGTCCAGAATTAACAACTCCACTATTGCCAAACCTTTCTGCAGAGTTTGCCACGATGCCGGAAAACCCGAATCTCAATACACTTCTCACTTTGTGAGAAAAACTAAGAACCCTAACAGCGAAATTACTTGCCCCATTATTTTGGCAACCGAATGCAGATACTGCCACAAATTGGGACATACCATTGCCAAATGTGTTTTGCGAGAGCAGAACAATGCTCGCCGTTATGCTGCTCCTCAAGTGCAACCCAGAGTCGCACAAGTAGCACCGCTACCCACCAAAACTAGCAATAACAGATATGCTATGTTTGAAGAAGATGATGAAGATGATAACAAAGAACATATTGATGTTGCAACCAATGATTTCCCATCATTAGGCAACAATGCACCTGTTTCAGCATCACACAAGGTAAGTTATGCTTCGGCATTTACATCATCTGCCGCACCCAGTAAGTGGCAAACTGCTAAGGAGCGCGAAAGAGAAACATTGCGCATTGAAGAAGAAAAACGAAACAACTATTCAACCAACTATTCAATCAATTATTCATTATACGAAACGCCTGTTGAATATGTGCCCGAACCTGTAAGTGACAGATATTCGCACATTATTGAGGAAGAAGAACCAGTATATATTCCATCAGAAGCAGTGCGCTCTGGTCGCAGAGTCCTTGCCGAGGACGATGACTGGTAAATTATATAAACACGCATATTATTTAATTAATTAACTAAAAAATAAGATAAATGTCTTTTTTTATTTTTCACTGTAAATATATTACAATGAAAATTGATTCATCCAAAGAAACTGTCAAAACAAATTCAAACAAAATGAATTATTTAACGAAAACACGAACCGAGTTAATTGCTTTATGCAAACAACAAAACCACACTGGTTATAGTAGCAAGACCAAAACAGAATTAATAGAATTATTGTCTGGGGGCACTGGTGCCACTGGTGCCGCAACTCCCACACAAGAAAAAATCTGCCGCCTTAATTACATTGGTTCAAAATTCCAACTGTTGGACTGGATTACAGAAAACATTAAAGAAAAGACGGGATGGACCACATTTGCAGACAAGACCATTGCCGATTTATTTGCGGGAACCGGAATTGTGTCATATCACTTTCGCAAACATAATGCGCGAGTCATATCCAATGATGCCGAATTATATAGTTATATTATCACTCACGCATTCACAAAATCATCATACACAAATCAATGCCGAGATGTCATACAGAAATTCCAACAGGATATTAATGATAAGAAACACGCAGATTTTGTTGGATTTATCACCACGCATTATAGTCCATATAATACAAATGAACGCAAATTCTTCACTATTGAAAATGCGCAGCGCATTGATTATGTGAGAACCCAATTAGAAATGGTGAAACACGCACTAACAGATGATGAATATAAATTCATTCTCGCCTCCATCATTTTGTCGGCAGATTCGGTCAGCAATGTGCCAGCAGTGTATGGATGTTATTTGAAAAATTTCAAGTCAAAGTCTCTTAAAAATTTGGTAATAACGCCGATTCACACAAATGCAACACCTGTTGCAAATTCCGAAACACATAATTCGGACATATTGTGTGAAAAATTCATCAGTTCTTTTGAATCGGATTTAATGTATTTGGACCCGCCATACAATGAAAGACAATATTCCAAGAACTATTTTCCATTGAACATAATAGCAAAAACACCCGAAGCATTATTAACAGAAGAACCGTTGAAGGGCAAAACCGGCATTCCTGTTGACTGTTTTATATCGCCATTATGCAAAAAGGGTGAAACCGTGGAAAAATCGTTTGATGCTATATTCAAAATGGCAAAAACACAGTGGATATTTATGTCTTACAATAGCGAGAGCATCGTTTCAAAAGAAAAAATGCTAGAGATAATGATGAGATATGGCACGGCACAAGTTGTTGAACGAGACTACAAGCGATTTAAGTCATTCGAATACAATAATGATGTGCAAATCAAAGAATATCTGTTTTGTTTGCACAAGATGTAAATCGTTCGACAAAAAAACATTGTTTTTTTGCCGAACTACCTCTAACTGTTGAACGGTTTAGAATACCACAATATCAAAATTATCTTTAAATACAGACAAACAATTCTCATATACCCATCGCACCGCCATATTTGTTCTACTTTTTGTATGAAACTGAATCTCTAAAATGGCAATTTCTAAATTGCCCACAACGATTTTTAATGTAGATGAATTATTCCATTTGTCCGGTGATTTTGTCCATCTATAATTGTAGGTGCTGAAATCAATCGGGGTTTTCATTGTGATGTATCTTATTGAATTTTGTTGCTCATTGTAATACAGATTTGGACAGTTAAATGTGTATTCTACAAGAATGGGTAGAATTTGTGCAATATTTGTTTGAATGTGTTGTTTTAGGTCTGGCACATTAGTAAATGTGGTTCCGATGACTTCGCAAAATTTTTCAGGTTGAGGTTGTCCAATAACTTGTGGTGCAACCTTTCCGGCACCTTTTTTAGTTGTTTTTGCCGACAGATTCATATTTTCATCAGACACCGATGTGAAATCATATCTGCTTCCATTTTTTGCTGTATGAGTGCATTGCGGAAACAGTTCAATTAGTTTCGATAATCTTGGCGCCAGTTTTTCAGGAATTTCCATTCCATATTTGTATTTGCCATTATAGGGAATGTTGTATGCTAAACAGATTGCCATTTCAAAAATTTTCCCTGTATCCTCGGTTTTTATAGTTTTCACTTTCTTCTCTTCTTCCATATTTGTGGTTTCCATATTTATTATTTCTTATTTTTGTTGTTTCAGGGAGTGCGCGCAAAAAAGGAACAATTTTTCTGCAATAAAATATCATAAATACATATATGGATTCTGATTCACTAAATGATATTTCAACAATTGATGACTATGTTTATGGATTACCTGTAAAATTTTCTAAAAAATCCAGTGACTTCTTAATAAAATTAATAGGCGAAATTAAAAAAGAAAATGTGAAAAAAAATTTTTTAGACATTAAAGAAACAGAATACAGAATGATTGGACCCAATGAATCTATTCCCACAGGCGAAAATTACAATTATATCCCCCAAGAAATCCGCAAATCGCGATTTTTAGAATTTGCTGCTAAAAAATATATTTACAGAGCAACCGTCAAAATCCATCAACGCACCTTCAATTTTATGATTATGCATTTTCAAAATGTGCCAAAAGAAGAAAATCTGCAAATTGTCAAACAGGCGTGTTTGTGGTTACTAATTGCATCCAATTATGCACCAATCCATTGTTCCAATGTTGTCAATGTCAATTTCTATATGACAGATGCGAAAAAAATATTGCCTCAAAATCCAGGTGAACATATTAATATGTTTCACGTCAACACCGCATTAACCACCGCGTGCAATGCCTCCCAAACCACGATTAATTTATTCCGCAAAGAAGAATGGTTCAAAGTATTCATACACGAAACATTTCACAATTTAGGAATGGATTTCTCGTCTTTTGAAGCAGCGTGTGGCATCATAAACAAAGAAATTTTGCACACATTTCATATTAATTCCAGAGTGCGCCTGTATGAAACATACTGCGAAATGTGGGCAGAAATTATTAATATTGTAATTCTCACCACAACCGAGCATATGCGAATGTTCCCCGCAAATATAATAAAAATCGTGGAACATTGTTTGCAATTGGAAAGAGCATTTTCTCTATTTCAAACAGTGAAAATATTAAAATATTTCGGAATCAAATATGCAGATTTGTTAAATCCAAATGGCAGTGCTCGCGAAAAATACAAAGAACGCACCGAGGTATTCAGTTATTTTGTCTTGAAATCCATTTTAATGTATGATACAAATATGTTTGTGGAATGGTGCGTGACGCATAATAGAAATGGGTTGCAGTTTAATAATCCCGAAACAAATATAATAAAATATGGACGCACAATGATTTTGGCACAACACGACCGCAGTGATTTTTTGCGCGCAATAGAGAACATCGAGGAAACAATGTTTTCTTCTAAGAAAAGGGTCAAAAAGGTGAATTATTTATACACCACACTGAGAATGTCAGTATTTGGATAGTAAATCTGCGAAAATTGACCCCACCAACACGCAGAAATTCGAAAAGTCAACCAAACACACAAATGGGAATAAGACATTTAAACAGAATTATTGCGACAAAATGCAATCACGATGCTGTCAAAAAGACGCATTTATCCGAGTTTGCTGGTAAAAAAATTGCCATTGATGCCAGCATTTATCTCTATCGGTTTATCGGCGAAAATCGCCTCATTGAACATTTCTATTTACTGATTTCATTGTTTCGTCATTATGATATCATTCCATTATTTGTATTTGACGGTTCCGCGCCGCTGGAAAAACAAGCAATCATACAAGAACGCCGCGAAAACAAAATCCGCGCCGAAGAAAAATACAAAGAAATAGAGAAACAACTTGCCTTCATAGAAGACCGCGACGAAAAACACGAACTCGAAACAGAAATGATTAAACTCAAAAAAGAATTCATCCGCGTCAAAGACAGAGATATTTTGAAAATAAAGGCACTTCTCACATATTATGGCGTGTCATATGTAAATGCACCCGGCGAAGCAGATGTGCTGTGCGCCCAACTCATTCACACAAATCGCATTTACGCCTGTTTGAGCGAAGATATGGACTTGTTTGCCTACGGTTGCGGCAGAGTATTGCGTAACATTAGTCTGATGAAACACACAGTTCTTCTGTATGATTTGCGGACAATATTGCACCAACTGCATATGACAATGGATGAATTCAGACAAGTGATTGTATTATCGGGCACGGATTACAACAAGGACAATAAAACCAATTTAAAACAATCAATGCACTTATTTTACGAATACAAACACACAGAAGTGCCGACATTTTATGAATGGTTGCGACTAAACACAAATTATATTAATGATTACGATGCGTTGAAAAATGCATATGAAATGTTTGATGTTGCCAAAAATATCAATGGCGAATTTATTGCGACACTGGCGATAGAGAATCGAAGCAAAAATGAAAAAGAATTAGTGAAATTGCTAGAAGATGACGGTTTTATATTTATAAATTAAGACAATATAAAGTTTTTTTCATTAGATATCATAAAATGCCATTGTATGATATCTATGTTTTCAAATCGTGTTCAAGAGATTCTTGTGCATCGCGTTTCTATCTTTATCCAGAAAAAAGATGTGACAATGTTGATGACAACTTTTTATATATAAAACAGAGGGTTTCGTGCAGTTTTCTCTATCGCCTTGAAAACGAAACCTTGGAATTCCACGAAAAAATAGAGATGGTGAAGGAAACCGAAATAGATGGACAAGTGATTTATTGGATGTCCAAGGAAGGCATCGACCACGTCCGCGGCGGCAGTTTTGCTGACCAAGTGCTCTCCGATTTCACAAAGGAATATATTTCAAAACAAATCAAATTTATGAACTATGATTTGGAAAAAAATGCCGAACTAGTTGACAGATTGCATTCTATGAAAAATGCAGGCGCCACATTTTCTCTATTGGACACTTTACAAATAAAAGTCAAGATTGACAAATACAAAATCACACAGGAGAAAATTGCCAAGTATTATCCGGTGGTGTCAATAGAGGATTTGAACTGGTTGCGAAGCAAAATAGACACTTGTTTAAATGGCGAGTGGCACTTTTTGGAAATTACTGCGCAATACGACAAGTTGATAGAGAAAATGAAAACCTTGTATAAACAATATATGGAATATCACTATTGTGAAGAACAAAATATGCCCTCGGTGTCCTCTGCACACTATGTGTATTTAAACAATCCGCATTTTTATTTTGACTCAAGAGTAATTGCAAATGAAAAAATGAATAGCAAAGTGCAAAATGATGACGAAATGTTTAAAACATATGAATTGATGATATATACTTTAATAAATCGCACAGACGAATTGAAATTTGAAATACACGATTTTGATATTGAATGGGAAGAATTCTATTATAATTATTGCATAAACAATTTATTGTCCAGATAAAGAAAATGGCGTCACAGAAGATGATGGAACTGGTGTGAAAAAATTCAATCCGGACTCTTGTTTTTTGTCCGTATTTGTAAAACTCGTGTTTACATTTGTTATGAATCTGGAAGAATAATTGTCAATAAAGTCGTATGTGTTTGATGGAATGTAGTTAATACAGATGTCATATGTGTATCCGGGCGATGTAGGCAACACAAGATTAGATATTGTCATATTTCCCAAGAATATATTTCCAACAAAAGAATTGGGGTTTTTGCTGACTAAATTGCCGGACACTTCTGTAAGAAACTGGGAGTCAAATGTCACAACAGGTTGTGATAAAAAAGTGATAGGACTTCCGCCATAATAAGCAATGACGTGAACATTATTGGCAGCAAGTTGTGTTGAAAAAGTGCCGATTTGGGACCGTGTGGAAGCAATACTTCCTTCAACTTGCATTCCCACAGATGTTGTGAAGGTGTAAAAATACAATGATTGGTCAATGGGTGGTTTAATATTAAGTGTGAATATAGATGGTGAATTTGAATAAATATCTGTGGTGGTTGAATATAACCATTTTGTGACGGTGTCTTGTTTATTTTCGGTGGCGTATGTGTAGGTCACATTATAATTATAGAGAGGCACAGATGTGTCCAATGAAAGATAGAAAGCAGGTCCGGGCACACCGGCAGCAGTGCTAATTGTGGGCGGGCACGATGTGACCTCATTATTTCCAGATTGGAAATTGGCAATTTGAGATTTTGAATAATTGCGTCTTTGTGTGGCACCTTTGATTGCTTGTGTAAATGTTTGTCTTTTGGTCATACTGCCAACTGTGTTTTTATTGTATTGCAGTATTTCAACTTTGCGACGCATATCAAGTTGGTATTGTGTGAGGGATGGATTTGTTTCGTATGGATTTATTGGAGTGTATCTTACGGGAGGCACATTAAACAATAACGCCTTTTTGCGATTGGTGTCAATCGTGCAGAACAGATCACTCATTGTATAATTCAACAATAGACTTTTAGTTATTGTTGAACTACGGAATTTATGACAATTCAACAATAGACTTTTAGTTATTGTTGAACTACGGAATTTATGACAATTCAACAATAGACTTTTAGTTATTGTTGAACCACGGAATTTATGACAATTCAACAATAGACTTTTAGTTATTGTTGAACTACGGAATTTATGACAATTCACTTACAAATTACTTTGGTAAAATTGGGATGACAAGTAATAGTAAAATCCGGTGGCATCTTGTGCAGAAGAGGAATCCTTACTTGTTTTAGTATCGGGTCCAGACAACACGATTTGATTGATTTCAAACACATTTAATGCACTGTCAAAATAGCGAAGATTTGACAGTTTTCCGGGGAATCCCGATTTCTGACAAATAAGAACATCACTGTGATTTTGTCTAGGAATATATTCTAAATCTTTTCGTCCGGTCAAAACACCATTTACATAAACATCCATAATTCTGTTTTGGACACGAATGGTAATATTCACCCACTTGTTGTTTGGCACATTATTAATGTCCACATATTTTGACACGGGCGATGAACCTAGACTTCCATCATTTTCCATTGTATCCATATAAATGCGCGCTGAATTGGTATTATCCGCATTTGTGATAACATATAATCCGGGGGCATTGGTGCCATCTGGTCCACTACTTGTAATACTTGTGCCAGTTCCTTTGCTAAAAACGTGTTTGTATGTATTCTGTGTTGTATCACCTGACAAATTCAACCACACATTGTAAGTAAATTCAATGCCGGTTTCGGCATTATCCGAAATTTTCACTAAAGGAAATTCGGTTTTGGGGTCTTGTTTGATGATTTTGCCTTCAGACCCACCAATCATACCTTTAATTAAATATGGCGAAGTTGATGGCATAAAAAAATAACTCATAATAATTGCGCCTAAACGAAAAAGAAGCATAAAAATAACAACTGCAATAATAATAAAAGCAAACTTGGCAACAATTGTATTTGATTCCAAGAATTCGTTACTAGCATCAACGGCACTTTTGGATGAGAAATCACTAACAGCAGTGTTAAAACTGTTTCGTGCATCAGAAATGGAATTAGTTAATCCCCCAATAGCACTGGTTGCAGTATTAGAAATTCCACTTAAGGCATTTCCAACACCTTGGGATGTTGGAGTAATTGCTTGTGTTGGTTGAGAATTCATTATAGATATATATTAATTATATATTTGTCGCTTAGGAAATATAAATAGAATCCGTGTATGACAAATACTGCAAATAATCGGGCGAAGGTTCAATCACAGAGGATGAATAACTGAAATTTGCTAAATATGCCGGCATATTGCCAAATTGAATGGGTTCGGTATCCGATGGACTCTTTAAATTTTGAATTATAAAACTGTCCGATAGAGTTTTGCCATCAATGTAGATATCCACTTGGTTTTTATTAACAGTTAATACAATGGTGGTCCATTCACCAATTGGTAGCACCTTATTTATTTTTTTAGTAAACACGGTTTGAGTTGATTCGGTTGTTGTGTAATCTAAATAAAGTGAGTCTAATGTTTCACCATTAACATTTGGATCTCCTATTCTTAGACCAATATTTTTTGTAGTTTTCCCAGAATCTGACCATCTATAAAACAGATAACGATTCACGAATCCAACATTCATATTTTTTATAAAAACAGAAAATGAATAAGTGTATTTGTCAGATGCCGGATATGAACCCATCGCATTCGGAGCAACTGTAGTTATAGTTGGGTCTGCATTGTCTTTCAAAGACAATTGCGGCACAAGCACAGTCATACCATAATTTTTCATTATGATGCTGCTGGCATTCAATGCAAATCCAACAATAGAGATTGTCAAGACATATGCGATCAACATTAATACACCTTTTGCAAAATATGATTTATCTCTATTTTTCCAAGCAAAATGTCCGGCAATCAAAATGACAATTCCAATTCCGAACAAATTAGTTTGATGCGAGGTTGCCATTGCCGTTATTACCACAACCAATATGAACCCCAAAAAAATATATATAAATTCTGTTTGAGTCATTTATATATACTCAGTTTATTGTGTTCCCAGAATGTTCAATTTCCAAGCATCCGAATCCTTATCACCCTGTTTGAAAGATAATGCTACATTGTAGTCATTTGTGTATTTTTTGATGGGGTTCTCGCCATTTCCGGATAAATAATTATTCCAAGCAGTCTGAGGGTCAGTGGGTTTAACTGTTCTTGTGAATTTTGCTAAATAAGTCTTGGAAATATCAAAATTTACGGTTGAATCTATGGGTGTAACAATATCATCTTTAATAGATTTAACCAATTTGCCGTTTACATATATATCGATGTATGAATTATCAACGCTAATAATCACATGGACCCACGACTGTAAAGGCAGATTGTCAGTAATTGTTATAGTTTGCTGTGTTGCTGACCCACCCGATGATGATGGAGACTTAAGATA
>JACCDK012028658.1_pt1 | contig 24553 bp, 28 predicted proteins | sample 7445871 | NCBI WGS metagenome assembly JACCDK01 (sample SAMN15323436, study PRJNA562643) | freshwater metagenome | isolation source: river surface water | place: USA:Blue River Watershed | collected 2017-08-15 | reverse complement strand
ACTTAAAATAATCAAACGAATATAAAAATGAAAAGAATTACCCTCCTATTACTTTTGCTTGCACCATTTTTTGGTTTTGCACAAAACACACAATATACGGTTACCTCTTTTTTACCTGAAGGGCCATTGGCACCTAACACACATTATATAGGTGAGGCATGGTTAAGTAGTGTACTTCAAGGGGACAGTGAATTGAATTATAATATTACCAAAGCAACATTCAGAAAAAACTCCACGCTTGATTGGCACAAACATTCCACCCCTCAGGTACTTATTATTTTGGAAGGAGAAGGCTATTATCAAGAAAAGGGGAAGGAACCAATGATCATTAAAAAAGGAGACGTGGTTAGATGTCTAAAAGATACTGAGCATTGGCATACAGCGAGTAAAGAAAATTCAGTCACTTATCTAGCTTTATATGATGGTTCAAAACCAACTATTTGGACGGATAAACTTACTCAAGCGTATTATGATAATATCGCTCAGCAATTGAAGGGAGATAAAAAATAAAAAGTTCAACATACTTAAATTCCTGATTTTCACCTATTCGGTGATCGAATTTTAGTTGTATTTTTTGTTAAAAATGGGGTGTATAAATGGAATGAGGGCTATACTTTAATAATTCTTCTTTTGTTATTTTATGGATAGCTTTGTTTAATACATAAAAAAGTATCCAATTGAACCATAGTAGGGGTAAATGTGTTTCTCTTATTGATTTTGAGATAGGCAGTTAAGTTTATAAATTGACAATATTATTTAAAGTAAAATATGGCACAGAATTATAAAAAAAATATGAATAAAATTTACATATATCTAATTCTTGTAGTTATAAGCATTACAATTTTATATGTAAGCAGTCAAATTCAAAATATTAGAAAATCAACTTTGAATGAATATTACTATACTAAATCATTAAGATCTAGCTATACAATTTTTGTGGCTAGCTTGTTTTTTATTATTAGTTTTATTTCAGGATTTTTATATAAAGTAAACCCATGGATTGTTGGCATTTCAATGAATTCAATATTTCTTTTAGCAACTTTTTATGAAATGACTGTATTTAAAGGCAGCCACAATTTATTACCAGCAGAATTAGTTATATATTTCTTTTTTTCATTGCCTTCGATACTGGGTTCTTATTTGGGGTTGTATATAAATCGAATAAACCCAAAGAGAACTAATAATATATAAAAAGCTGATATAGGGATAAACTTTTATTTAATGGAACTTTAGCCTAAATTAAATTACAACTATTTACAAATTAATAAGTAGCTAGTCGCTTTATTTTTTCAAATCGAAATACCTAGCTCCAACACACTATAGTATTGTCAGCTTAAATTTACATCCAATGATACTCATTGAGCAGGACGTAGGGTATTTATTCGAAATTTATAAACTAACTACTCAAAATTATACTTATCTTTTTAGTTATTTTTATTTACTAAATAAGTTACGAATGTATATTATTTGAAATAGATTTGTAAAAAATGTAAAATGAAAAAATATATCTCTATTGTCAGTTTCTTGTTTATTAAGCTCTTTTTTATTGTCAGTGTTTCTGCTCAAACTAAATTGAAATTAGGGAAGCAAGTTTTTGAATTACATAATGTAACAGGATCAATAATTAAGTTCCAAGGTGAAAATGTTCTCAAAATAGAAAGGGATTTAAAAGCTTTACCTTTTGATTCAAATAGATTAGAGGCAACTGTTGATGAAAAACATTACGCAAAATTATTAGGCTTAGATGATTTCGAAAATGGAACTATCGAGATTAAGATGTACAGCCAAATTCAAGATCCTTCCCCTTTCCCTGCAGCTGCTGGATTTATTGGTTTATATTATAGAATTGCTGAAAACGATTCAGCATTTGAGTCCATTTATTTGCGGCCAAAAGCAGGCAGAGCTTCTAATCAAATGGTTAGAAATCACGCTGTGCAATATTTTTCATATCCTCATTATAAATTTGAAACATTGAGAAAGAATTATCCTCCAGGTGCTTATGAGGGTTCGGCACCAGTGGCATTAAAAGAATGGATAACAATGAGAATTGAGGTAAATGGCGAAACAGCAGAAATGTTTATTAACAACATGAAATACTCCTCGTTTATAGTTGAAAAAATGTTGGGTAAAGTAAAAAAAGGAGGTGTTGGACTTTATGTTGATATTGCCACCATTGGCTACTTTAAGGACTTGAAAGTAATAAAAAGAGCATACAAAGCTCCAATCAAGAAAGAAGAAAAACAGGTAGGTATTTAAACGTTTTGCCATTTATTTTTAATTACAAGTACTTATTTTTCAAATATTTACATGTTAATCATATAAAATTTGTTGATAAACAATAAATTTTATATCTTTACCATTAAATATAGAAAATAGCAATGAATTTTAAAAATGATAAGTTTTTTGAAAGAAGCTCAACGTACTTTTTGAGGCTAGTTCTTTTAGGTTTAAGTATTGGAGTCTTGTTTATTTGCGGATTCATACTTTATCAAATTTCACATTCGAATAGTTTAGGTAATTACCTACCTATATTGATTGGAGTAGTAATTTCAGCAATTCCTTTACTTTATGTTTTTTATCAAGCATTTCATTTGCTAAATATTATTGATAAAAATTTATCATTAACCCAAGAATCAGTTGGTGCGTTAAAAATAATAAAAGCCTGTTCATTCCTAATAAGTTTAATGTATTTAATTGGTTCGCCACTCATTTTCAATGTCGCAGAGCGAGATGATGCTCCTGGAGTTGTGTTGATTAATCTTATTTTAATCATCGGTCCTTTTTCGGTTGGTGTTTTTGCATATATCTTACAGAAACTACTAATCAATGCTATCGAATATAAATCGGAAAACGAATTAACCATATAATATGGAAATTATTGTAAATCTTGATGTAGTAATGGCACAAAGAAAAATGTCATTAAATGAATTATCTGAAAAAGTGGGGATATCACTGTCAAATCTTTCAATACTTAAAACGGGAAAGGCAAAAGCAATTCGATTTTCAACTTTAGCACAATTATGTGAAGTTCTTGATTGTCAGCCCTCAGATATATTGGAATATAAGAATAGGAAAAAATAAAATTATATACTATGTTAAAAAAATGGAAGATTTTTTGGCCATTAACATTATTACTATTTCCATTATTAGGAATGTTAGTCTCAACTGAAATCAAATGGGGTGTATTTGACTTTATTATTATGGGTATTTTTTTAACTGCATTTAGTTTAGGTATTAATCAAGCGTTTAAAAAATCAAAAAATATAAAATTTAGAATTTTTATAGTTGGAATAATTATATTATTATTTTTCTTGGTTTGGGCCGAATTAGCAATTGGTATTATAGGAACACCATTTGCTGGAAACTAAAGTAAGGTATGTACACATTACTCAATGTATTTATTTACTGTGCTTCCATTTAATACCCCAATAGTCAACTACTCCATCATCTGATTATATTTACTATATGAAAACACTTTTAGTTGTGCTAACCTTTTTAGTCTTTGGAAATTTAACTGCTCAAACAGCTTTGACTCCGAATGAATTTAAGCACATAGAAGTATATCATTCTGATAACCTTATTATTATTCAAATTGCAGAGAATACTTTTTTGCACACATCCTATTTACAAACAAATGATTTTGGAAATGTGCCGTGTAATGGTATGATCGTTAGAAATAGTAAGGAAGTGGTTGTGTTTGATACGCCAACAAATAATAAAAGTGCCGATGAATTAATCAATTTCATTAAGGAAAAATTGCACTGTACCATCAATGCGATTGTCCCTACGCACTTTCACGATGATTGTTTAGGGGGGTTAGCTACTTTTCATTTAAATAAAATTTCCTCATTTGGGAATAAAGCTACTATCCAATTAGCGAAAAAAAATAAGGTAGAAGTACCTCAAAATGGTTTTGACGATTCTTTAAGGCTAAACATTGGAAATACACATGCTGTCGTTAAATATTTTGGTCAAGGACATACCCAAGACAATGTTGTTGGGTATTTCCCAAGTGAGGATATATTATTTGGAGGCTGTTTAATTAAAGAACTGGAAGCCACCAAAGGATATTTGGGGGATGCTAATGTACTTGAATGGTCAAATACAGTAATGAAAATAAAGCAAATATATCCCAATGTTAAAATAGTGATACCTGGTCACGGACAAATTGGAGGAAAAGAATTACTCGATTACACAATTCAATTATTTAAGACTAACTAGATGCAAAATTGAAAGAAATGCACCCTTGTTAATTTTAGTTTATTTTAAAATTAATGATTGTGCAATCGCTTCAAATTTTAAGTATTTTTGTCGTACAATAAACTTAAAATGAAATTCAAGTCGGAATATTATTGGTTTTTAATTTTTGCTTTTTGTTTTTTCTCTTTCAATCAAATTCAGGATCAAATTCGCCCAAATTACAATGGCCATAGTATTGCTATTAAATATTTTTTAGGCATTGCACCTAATTTTTTCCCTGGAATAGGACTCCCCGCTTTATTTGTTTCAATCATTCCTTACTTTCTTAAAAAGAATTATCCAAATAGCTGGTTTTTAAAAAATAAACATTTAACTGCTAACCTAATTTCTATCACGGGGCTAGTTGGATGGGAGTTCATGCAAATTTCTGGTAAAATGTGGTTTGATTGGAATGATATTTTATGGACCTTTATCGGGGCCTTATTATTTCAATTTATCTGGACTATAACTCCACAAAAATTTAAGTGAAATAAGCTGGCAAATAAATAATTGCATATTATGAAAAAGTTAATGCTAAGCTAAAAAAAAATAATAAGCCATTATTCTCCTAAATAGGGATCCCTAATTTTCTTGCTTGTATATTTAATTTCGCTAAATTTCACTTTACAATCATTGCCAGTTGGGGATTGCGCTAAAAATCCCACTTTTAAATTTTTATTAGAATCAAAAGTAAAGTGCCTAATTAAAAACCAATTAGCGCCTGTTAAAGAATAATAAACGGTTATTACATTAGCAGCTTTGGCTATTTTAAAATATACTTTATTGCTATTTATTTTTACCGAATTGCAATCATCTGAGATGCCTTTGGTAACGACAGTAACAATTCTCCTTGCCCCTGTATAATCTTTTTCAAAACAACATTTTACCCAGTTTAAACTATCCTGTTTTAAAACCAAAGCTCCACCATCCCATTTGCTTATGAAAGCATGTTCGATACTAGTTGAGATTACAAAATTCGAATCCGCTTCAAACATTAACTTTGGAGCGTTATCAGTGTTATAGGTAACATTAGGGTCTCTAAACATATCAGTTTTTTCTCCCGAAAAAATTGTAATACTTGATTTATCAGTATAATACTTAACAGGTTTATTTTCCCATTTAAGCCATTTAGGAATGCCACTAATTTTTAGTGAATCAGTTGATTGTGCAAATACGGCACCATGATTAAATAAAATAAATTGGGAAAAGGCAAATAAAATTAGATATTTTCTCATTGAGTAATATTTTATCGAATTCAATAATACTAATTATTTTTTATTAGTGAAAAAATATTAAATGATCATCTATTCATCTTTTTATAAATACTTTTAATACTTGTATTTTAATTCTTCTTTTGCCTATTTGATAATTAGTAATCACTAGGGCTTTGCATAAGGAAGCCTCTCAATACTTTGGGTAGTATGATAGCCATCCAAACCGGTGCATGCAATGGTTCCTGCTTTTTCAATATCTACATAACCATCGGCGTGTAAGCAATGGCTAGGGAAATATATTTCCTTGATTTCACCAATAATCAAAATGGTATTATTGATGGTCAAGTTGATTCTTTCTTTTAACTCAACGCCTAATTGAATAGCACTCTCTACAACAAAAGGAGCTTTGAATTCATTTTTATATTCCGGTGTTAAGCTAGTTGCGTCAAATTCTGAAACCTCTACAGGATACCTTGCGGATGTTTGATGTGCTTGCTTGCAAATAGATGCATTAATATGATTAATGGTATAATAGCCAGTACTAATAATATTGCTTAGTGTATGTCGCTCCACCGAATCGGGACGCATGATAAAACCTATTAAGGGAGGATTCGCACCAATATGTACAAAGGAGTTAAAAATGGCTAAATTCGTTTTCCCTGCTTCATTTACCGTTCCAATTAATCCAACGCTTTTAAAACCTGTGATACTGTTTATGAGCTGCGCTCTTTCTCTTTGCTCCATTTCCATAATAGCGATACTCGTTAAATGCGTTTTCATATTATTAATGATCTAAGCTGTTTAAATAATTATTTGCTTTTGCTAAATGCGCTGCTTGTTTTTCAGCACTCATTTTATCAAATGTGCCTACCAACATTCCAAGTCTTGGATTTTTTAAAAAGAAACTACGATGTTCATGCATAAACCTCCAAAATAAACCATCCCAAATACCCTGCCATTCCCCTTTTTCGTAATCACTCATTTTCATTAGGTAATTGCTACCACTGATATAGGGCTTTGTAGTCATTAAGCCTCCGTCGGCAAACTGGGTCATACCATACACATTGGGGACCATTACCCAGTCATAAGCGTCGATAAACATTTCCATAAACCATTGATATACTTCATCGGGATCAAATTCACAAAGTATCATGAAGTTACCCAATACCATAAGCCTTTCTATATGGTGACAATAACCCGTTTTTAAAATTTTATGTATTGTGCTATCTATAGGAGGGATGCCTGTTGTTCCCTTCCAAAAAGAGACAGGAATTTTTCTGGTAAACTTCCAGTAATTGGTGTTTCGCTGCTTTGTGCCTTCGCGCTCATACACAATTTTAATAAACTCCCTCCATCCCATTATTTGTCTAATAAAGCCTTCCAAGGAATTTAATGGAATGTTTTTTTCTTGACCAATGATTAAGGCTTTGCTTATTATTTGCTCCGGTGTGAGTAATCCAATATTTAACATGGGGCTTAACACGGAGTGGTGTAAAACAGTTTCCTTTGTAACAATAGCGTCCTCATAAATACCAAATTTCTCAAACCTATTCAATAAAAATTCATCTAGCCAATCCTCCGATTCCTTAAAGGTAGTGGCAAATAGATAGGGGCCATTTGCTTCCCCGTAATTATTGGAAAAATTTTGTTGTACATATTTACGCGCTTCAATGATGAATTCATTTTCCTTGGGTAGTGGCAAATTGGGTGCCAATTCTTTTTTAGGAAACTTGGCTCTATTTTCTGCATCATAAGTCCATTTACCACCCACTGGTTTTCCCTCTTCATTCATTAAAATTTTCCGCTGCTTTCTTTGCCATGTATAAAAATCGGTTTGAAAATAAGTTTTTCGATTATCAAAAAATGGAGCAACTGATTTTGTTGTATTTAAAAAATTAGGACTATCCAATACTTGCAATGAAATTGTAAATTTTTCACAAGCAGTAACCATTCTTTTCATTAACCAATTGTCAACCACTTCATTCATATGAATTTCGGTGACACCACTTTTTGCTAAGTCCTCAATTAACAATGCACAATTACTGTGTGGATGCTTGCAATCAATGTAATGTACTTCCAAGCCTTGGTTTTCTATATACTGCTTATAAAATTGCATACTAGCTCGATGCAACACTAATTTTTGTTGATGAAATGAGTATTGATTAAAATAGAGCTCCTCCTCCACTAAGTAAATAGGGCGCCCCTGTTGTACAATAGGATTGTTTTTATACAGCTGATGCGGAAATATAATGGAAACGGATTTTGACATAAATCTTTACTGGTATAGGCTTTATAAACAATAATTACAGTGAATTGTTTATTGCTGCTGCCGACACTCATGCTCCTTTAGGGGGTTTTACATCTAATTTCTTAGAAAGTTTTCTAATACTTATAATATTTTAATTATTTTGCATATAACAATTATGTGGAATATGAAATATTCGATGCGTCTTTTATTTTATGTTGTTTTTTTGTTTTCTTGTTCCAAAGAAACAAATAGCTCATTAGCCCAGGCTAAACCTAATAACAACAATTCATTATTACCCACCACTAGTAAGGGCTATGTAATTAACCATACTTATTTTTCTTTGTCTTATAGCGAAGCCAATCGACAAGCCGAGTGGGTGTTTTATAATTTAACGCCTGCATTGATTAATGGGACACAAACAAGAACCGACGATTTTAGATCAGATCCTTTCGTAAAAAACAATCCAGTTAAATCGACCGACTATACTGGAAGTGGGTATGATCGAGGACATCTTTGTCCAGCTGCAGATATGACTTTGAATTTGACTGCCATGAGTGAGACCTTTTATATGTCTAATATGTCACCCCAAGCACCTAGTTTTAACAGAGGCATTTGGAGCACCCTGGAGGATAGAGTTAGAACATGGGCCTTGGAGAAAAATGGTGTGTATGTTGCTACCGGTCCCATCTTAAGTAATATTTGTGGCACTATTAATAATGGGACTATTTCTGTTCCCTGTGCTTATTACAAAATCATTTACAAGGACAACGGCCAAGAGAAAATTGCCATTGCATTAATGCTTAATAACCAAGGGAGTAGTGCCAATTTAAAAACCTTTGTATGCACTATTGATCAAATTGAATCGCTTACAGGCATTAATTTTTTCAGCAACCTGCCGGACGATATTGAAAATAAATTAGAATCTACAATCGTTACTGCTAATTGGAGTTGGTAGGAATTTTTAACTAATTATTTTTTTTTGCTTAATTCTTCAATTCTTTTTTCAAGATATTTAATTGCAAAATTTTCCTTTCCATAAACAGATGATAAATTTCTTACCATCTCAATAGAGGCGTTTTTTAATTCAGGATCTGAAAAATCTGAACCAAGCATATCCCTTACTGAATTTCCAATATTGATACCATTACTTAATGTTATCTTTCCAAAATAACCCACAATCAAAGAATCACCCTTACTTCTATAACTTGTATCATTCAATAAAATATTTAAAACCCGTGACCTATAATTTGAATCAATTTTTATTGAATCTAGTTTTTTATTTTCTTTTGAATTGTTGAAAAGGTAATTATCAAGATCAGCTATGGTTTTTATTCCCTTTTTATCGAGTTCATCGAATATGGATTCAGTATTATTTTTGTGACCACAGCTATTTAAAAATATCAAAATAAATAATACTTTTAAAAAATTTACGAAATTGAATTTATTCATAATTTTTATACATTTAAAATGTAGGCAAAGCCAATTTTTTTTATTAGCTTTCATAAATTATTCAGCTGTAAATTCCACCATCCATTCTACCCATATTGACTTCTAAAAATACCAAAACGGGAAATTAATTAATCCCATTCTTTGGCACCTTCTTCCTTAAGCCTTTGCTTTTCAACTCTCTTACATAGGATGATACTCACCTCGTAAAGCAATACTAATGGAATACTACAAATAATTACACTTAACATATCTGGAGGCGTAATGGCAGAAACAGCAATTACAATAATTAGAATGGCATGACGTCGATATTTTTTTAGAAATGCAACACTAATCACATTGATTTTTGCTAAGAAGTACAATACCAATGGCAATTGAAAAGTAATACCTGACCCAAGTATTAATGGTACAATGGTGCTAAAGTAGCTTGATATGGTCCAAATATTTTGAATATTATTATCAATACTAAAGTTGGCGAAAAAGTTTACTGTGTAGGGTGCCACTACAAAATACCCAAATAAAATACCCAAAAAGAAAAGTGTCGATACCCAAAATATAACTCCTCGGGTTCTTTTTAATTCATTTGTTTTTAAAGCAGGTTTTACAAATTTCCAGAATTGCCAAAATACATAAGGGAAGGCTACGATTAACCCACCAATAATTAAAATGTTTACATAAACACTTAACTGTCCTGCAACAGAATTGCTTTGCATGTTTACTTTAATCTCACTTAAGCACATCATGTCTCCTAAGGATAATTTTTGCCCTAGTTTACATAAATAGGTGTAAGTGGGGAAATCAGAGTGGGTTGGCCCCATCAATATTTTTGATACAATAAATTCATTGAATATGTGCACCACGATGGCACCTAAAATAATGGCTATGACAGATCTAAACAAATGCTTTCTGAGTTCATCAATATGCTCAATAAAAGACATTTCAGCTTTTTGCTCTCCACTAGATTTTCTTGAAAAAAGGCCCATTATATTTTATAGAAAAATTTGCGTGATACTGGTTATTAAAAATAAAACCCCGCAGCGAGTAACTGCGAGGTTTTTACAATACGATTTACTAATTATGGATTAGTTGAATTGGTTTTGTTTGAGTTGGAACCTGGCTCGTCGTTGATATGTCCATCAATTTCTCTTTTTACGTTATCCTTGGCGTCTTTAAACTCGCGGATACCTTTGCCCAAGCCACGCATTAGTTCAGGGATTTTTTTACCACCGAACATTAATAAAACAATCAACAAAATCAATATTATATGTTGTCCTGAAAATAAGTCCATAAAATTGTGTTTTAGAGCATAAAGGTAGTGAAAAATTACAATTCAAAAGAAATTAAAACGGGGTGAAATTTGGCTCAATCACCCTGTTTTTCACCGTTTTAAGCCGATTTTTTTTCGTTTTTTGGAAAATTTCACCTTAATCCATCCCTAATGCCCTTCGGTATATTCTTTAAAATTATTTAATATCATTTGCCAACCCATTTGTTGCATTGCTTCGGGATTTTCTTGCTCTGGTTCAAACTGCTCAGTCACCTGGGTGGTTGCGCCAATGGCCTCCATTGTTACAATCAATTTTCGCCCATCGCTTAAAACGCTTTCAATTGATTTATGCAATTCAATAGTATGGTGGGTTCCCTCAAATTCAAAACGCATTGAATTGTCTTTGGCTGCCATGGTATAAATAAATTTACCCCCTACAGCTAAATTGTTTTTTGCTTGGGGACAATGCCAGTCATTGCTTGCAAAATTCCAGTGCACAATATGCTCAGCCAATGTCCAGAATGCCCAAACCTTACTTATGGGAGCATTAATGTTTGCTTGTACAGTAATCATAATTTAAGATTGTTTTAAATATTTGTGTGATCCATCGCAATTTGGCATTCGCTTTGACAGTCCGCAAGTGCAGTCATGCATTCCTTTGCCACTTTTAATTTTTGCAGCATTGGCTTGAATACGATTTACTCTTGTGGCGGATTGTTTAGCGGCCGAAAAAAATAGTAAGTAACCTCTTTGTCTGCCTGGTGTTAATGCTTCAAATGCTTTTTTGAGCACTGCATCTTTTTTAAATAGCTCATCTAATTCAGGCAATTCAATCGTTTCCGAATTTTTAGCTGGCTCAAATTTAACCCCAGCTTTTTCTAATGCAATGGCTTCTTTCACATAGGATTTAATCACCGATTTTAATTGTACAATCTCTTTTGGTTGTTTAAATTGTAATTGTCTTCCTGCTTGTGTATGTTCACCCACTGTTATTAAAATCTTTTTTTCATCTTTTAATAGTATTCCATTAAAAAATCCCAAATCACAATGTGTTTTAAATGCCTGAATAACCACTATGTTTTTATTATTGAAAACATAACAGGGTATACTCCATTTAATGGTTTCCTCCAATTCACACTCCAATAATATTTCCCTTAGCAAGCTCATTTCCTCTTTCCATTGCTTGGCATTTGTAAAGTATTGATCGGCTGCTGATTTCATAGAAATAGTTAGATAAAAAGGGAAAATACAAAAAATGCACTAATTGTTAAAATCAGTGAATTGGCAAAAATTCATTTATAATTAATCTCCCCTTTTTTAATAGATGCCAGCATTGCTGTGGCAGAATAATGATAGCTTTAATAAAAGTATAACATTTTATTATATATGATATAGGACTTATTTTAATACTTTTATTTAAATACCTAAAATGAATAGTAAAAAATACATTGTTACCATTGTTTTTGCGCTTTGTGTGCAGGCTAGTTTTGCTCAGTATGGCACAAAGGATTGGATTATTCGAAAAACACAAATGTATTCCCCTGGTTCTGCCACGTTATTAAATTTATATGACAGAATACCCAGTCGTTTAACTGTTGATTTAGGTAATAGCACCATGAGTACTTACAAAAATGGGGACACTTACGAATTTTTAGAGCTGGATAGTTATGGTTCCGCATTGCATAGTATGTCCACCAATATCCATGAAATAGCGCACGGCTATGGAGGCGTTATGTATTTTCAAGAAACCAATAAAGGAATTAATGCCTCAAGATTAAATTTTCGCAATATTAATCAAGGTTTTTATTTAGGTCCCCAGGATTACTTTTGGATTGAAATTGAAAAACCCTATATTTTTCCATCCAAGAAATTAACAGGGACAATTCCGAGCGACATGAGAACTTTTCGTTTTAATACCTATATCAATGGCAATAGTTCAACACAGCAGCATGGCGTGATTGGATTACTTGATGAAATGAATTCCTATTTTTTAGGCTCAAAATATGATTATGATATGTTTCCTGTTTACAAGGAACTGCATCCTTCTGATTATTTAAATAAATGGGTAATGGAAACATCAAGTAGTATGACTGCTTATTTTGAGTTTGATTTTTTCGTGAAAGAATATCTTTTATATGCAAAAAATTACCAGCCTCAAACCTACACTTATCTTAAAAATAATTTCGCATTTAAAAGCACCTATCAAAAAATTCACAATAAATTTAAAGAAGTAGTGGATTTATACGAAGCAAAAGTAAATAGAGAAAAACTACATGCCTCTTTTAATTATGAGTCTCCTTTTCATGATGAAGATTATAATCGTTTGCAAAGCAGATTAAATTCTGGTGTGTACCGTACTATCGAATACGATTTTTTAAATTCCTATTAATACTGACTTTATTTACTTGAAGCCAAAAAGTAAAGGAATTAAAAATGCAACTATTGCAGTCCATAGGGCATAAATAGGCAAGTATTTTGCAATGCTATTTTCCACTTCGGATAAAGTTGATTTTTCAAAGAGTACCAATATTAATTTATACCCAACCAATAGTAGGTTGATAAAAATGATAATATTGCCACCAAGTACTGCTATTCTATTGGGCGTGATGCCATATTCAAACAAGCGATAAATAATGGCCGATAAGGCAATTGAATTGATTATCACTGTTAAAATGCATAATCCAAATAAAAGTAAAGCGTTGTAAAATTTGTTTTTACTTTTTTCATTTTCAGCTATCGAGAAAAAAATAAGCGCTAATACACCCACTAGCAAGGCATTGTAAATTAATAACAAGTTTCGGTCTTGGTAGGGGTAGCGGCCTTTATACATTAAGGTAACTAAATAAACACTAAGGTTGATAAACACCAAGGGAGTGAATATTTTAGCTATGATGGGCGTTACCTTATTGATAATTTGCGGGTTATTGTTTATCAGATAAGCACCCATAATAGGGATGCCCCCAATGCCCCAAATAGCAATATATTTAAAATATACATTTTCAATTTTAACACCAATAAGCTCAAATAAACCAAAAGTGACCATGCTAAATAGCATGCAGGATAAAAAAAGTACAACGCATATCACTAATAAATCGCCATTGAATTTTAAGAATTGAATTCGCTTTTCATAGCTATACCATTCGTTTCCTAAATAGGCATATCCAAAAATACACCATAAAAATAATGGCAAATGAATTAAAGCAAGTCCAATAGATGATTTATTAAGTTCACTAGGTAAAATGTTAATGTACAAAGCCGAAAAAACAAATAAGCTAACTAATACTAATTTTATTGTTGTACTTATATTTTGTTTCCAAATAAAATAAGCTGCAAGGAATGGCACAATGATAAAACCTAAATTTCTAGAAAAAAATAAATTTTCATTTATACCTGGAATATTGGAAATATTAGCCACTAGCCCAGCAATGACAATTAACTTAACCGCAGTCCAAAAATCTTTATTTGACCCAACCTTGTTGATTGTTTCATTGTAATGTAAGCGTTCCTGCCAAAATTGTATAATGGGCTCATGTTTGTATTCGGTGTAGAGTAATTCGATACTGTTTTTGAAATTTTGCTTATCCGAATGGTATAATTTCTCCAGTTGCCCTGGGTTATTTAAATGGGATAGAATGGTAGCTTTCATTAATCTTAAAATTTATCAATGGGGGATGTATTCTTTTCACACCAAAACTACTTTAAATTGCCACCAACCAATGAAGAGTAGGTTATTTTTATACAAATGGTCGCTACCAATTTTAAACGTAGTATAATCGGTTTTAAGGATGAAAGGATCACAAAAAATAATTACATTAGCTAAATAATTGAGCTTTATGAAATTCAAAATACTCGCCCTCGCCGTTGTAGTTGCTTTAACGACTAACACCAATGCACAAAATGGAAAAGCTGCCAATACAAAATTACCTATTGGTGTGTTTGACTCAGGTACAGGGGGCTTGACCGTTTTAGAAGCGATGTTGTCTCTTGATGCGTATAATAATACTACTGGATTGCCTGGCGCAGATGGCAAACCTGATTTTAACAGCGAGTTTTTTGAATATTTAGCCGACCAAGCCAATATGCCCTATGGCAACTATGCAGCGGAAAAGAAAACCGACTTGTTAAAAGAACATATTTTTAAGAATATGCAGTTTTTATTGCAATCCAATAATACAAAACTGCCTGCTAAAATGATTGTACTTGCTTGTAATACCGCCACTGCTTATGCATTAAGCGATATCAAGGCTAAGTTTAAAACTGAAAATATACAAGTGCCGGTTATTGGGGTAATAGACGCTGGTGCTAAAGCTGCATTGGCCTATCAAGCAAAAGCGGGTGCAGGCACTATTGGTGTTTTTGCGACGGCGGGCACTGTTGCTTCCGAAGGCTATCCTAGAACTTTACAAACTATGGCCAAAGAAAAGGGTTTGCCTGTATTATCGGTGGTTAGTCAGGGAGGGGCAGGCCTTGCAGAAAGTATTGACAGGGATTGGAGTTATTTTGTTGACACCTTACAACAAGCTAGAAAGGAATACAAAGGGCCTTCCATGAAAAATGCATTGTACAGGATTGATACTACTTTATTAGCTGCCTATCAATTTGACAAAACCAATAATAAATTATTGTGCGAATTTGATGACAAAGGACGCTGCCTGGATTTACAATTAAACGATCCAGCCAATTATGTTCGTTATCATTTAGTGACTTTGTTGGAGAAAATGTTGCAACAAAACATTAAAACACCTATGAATACTTTGATATTAGGTTGTACCCATTATCCCTATATGCGAGATACCATTGCGAAAGTATTAAATGAATTATACGACTATAAAAAAGACAACCAATTTAAGTATCGCACTTGTATTAATAAGCATGTTGAACTCATTGATCCTTCGGTAGAAACAGCTAAGGAAGCGTATTTGGTGATGCGTAATTTACAATTAACCAATAATGTGGCTCCACAATCTAATCAGTTTTTTATCACGATCCCCAATCCCAATTTGTCCGAAGTTCAATTACAGCCCGATGGCTGGTTTACCTATGCATATAAATATGGAAGAACTGCTGGTGAAAAAAAGGACTATGTGCAATATGTTCCATTTGACCGCAAAAATATTTCTGACGCATCTTATGAAAGGTTTAAATTAGTATTGCCACATGCATATACAGAAATTAGCAAGACGCTAAATAAGTAGTGTTTATTTTGTTCGATTTTTATTAAGACCTTATTATCAGAATACTAATTTCGATTGTTTGTTCATTCTCTTTTACGGAACAAATAGGAGCCGCTTGAATATAGGATTGTAAAGATGTAATAAAAGGGACCCCCATTATTCTTTGAGGCGTAGCTAATATTATGGTGCTGCCTTCTGCAATGAATTTTTTTAATAATTTCAATAAGGGCTCAAACTGCTCAGGGGCATAGTTAATGTCGCTTAACAAAATCACGTCAGCTTTTTTTTCGGCAGGGAAATGATTCCAATCCAAACAAGCAGCTTGGACATGTTTTAAATTTAAATGGTCAATATTTTTTTGCATTAATTCAACCGCTTCAATAGCATAATCACTCATCAAAACATGTGAAGCGAATTGTGCTATTGTAAAGGAAGGAAGTCCTAAGCCTGCGCCAATTTCTAAAATAGTTTTCCCTTTAACCCATTGTAGATTTTCTAATAAATAATTGGTAAGTGCTGTAGAAGATGCCCATCGTTTTGCCCAAAATGGAAAGGGGGTAAGCGGATCCTTTGCTAGTTGTTGCTCATAAACAAATTTAATTTTTTCCGGATCAGGAATAAATAAGCACTGCTGATGTTGGATTTCAATTTGTATTAATGGGTATTGCATCTAACAACAAATTTATCAATATCTATGCTTAATTCAATATATGCTGAAAAGAAATTAAAGTTAACCAACAAACTATTTTAAGTTGATTTAATAATAGCAGCATAAGTTTAATTTTCGTAATTTGAGTTAAATGATTTATACAATTCCTACAACCACTCAACAGTTAAATGATGCTGTGCAATTGTTTAACGAATATGCAAATTCACTGGATATTAGCCTAGATTTTCAAAATTTTCAAGAAGAGTTAAATATAATTCACTCAATGTATGGTAGTCCCACAGGTTGCCTATTATTGGTATATGAAAGTGATACGCCCATTGCCTGCGCTGCTTATCGAAAAATTGAAGAGGGTATTTGTGAGTTAAAAAGAATGTACATTAAGCCGCAGTTTAGAAGAAGGCAAATTGGTCAAACCCTTTTAGATAAGCTTTCCAATAAGGCAAGGATGAATGGCTATCAGTTAATGCGCCTTGATACTTTGGACACCATGTTGCCCGCTTTACACCTTTATAGAAAGAACGGTTTTTATGAGATACCCGCTTACTGTCATAACCCCAATGAAGGGGTGGTGTATATGGAAATGACACTATAAGCTTCCATAATTGTAGTACATTGCGACAAATTTTTAATGATGAAAAACAGCAGCTTATTATTCGTTTTAATTTTTTTAGTGGGGAATAGTTTTGCACAAAAGCCAATTGAAAACTGGTCAGGGGTACTTAATGCAGGTGGACAAAAACTTGAACTTATTTTGCACTTAATAAAAAATGCGGACAATAGCTATACTTCTAATTGGGATGTGCCTCTCCAAAAAGCAAAAGGTATTCCTTCCTCCAAAACTGCTTTTGCCAATGGTCAATTAAGCATTGAAGTAAAAATGATTGGGGCAAGCTATGAAGGTAAATTAAATGCTGCTGGCGATAAAATGGAAGGTACATGGACACAATCGGGAATGAATTTTACTTTGAATCTTGAACCCATGAAAGAAGGTCAAGCACCCATGGTAATCATCAAACCTCAAACACCTAAAGCACCCTTCAACTATAATGTAAAAGAGTTTACTTACCAAGGTGTACAAACTAAATTGACATACGGGGCTACTTTAACCTATCCAATTGATACATTAAAGCATCCCTTGGTTATTTTAATTACAGGTAGCGGAAAGCAAGATAGAGATGAGTCTTTATTTGACCACAAACCCTTTGCAGTGATGGCGGACTATTTAACGAAAAAAGGATTTGCTGTATTAAGAGTGGATGATCGTGGTGTAGGACAATCCTCGGGGGATTTTAGTAATAGTACCACTGCCGACTTTGCGTTAGATGTTGAAGAGCATGTTCAATATGCAAAATCATTACCAATGGTAGATGTTAAAAAAATTGGTTTATTGGGTCATAGTGAAGGGGGATTAATCGCACCCATGGTGGCAGCGCGTGATAAGTCTATTGCATTTATCGTATTAATGGCTGGACCGGGAGTACCCATCATTGAATTAATGTCTAAACAAAATGAAATGGTTTTACTATCCGCCGGAATTAGTAAAGATGCGGTGGATGCTTACCTCCCATTGTACGAAGGATTAATGAAAACCGTTATTGCATTAAACGATACTAATGCTGCTATTAACGCATCTAAAAAAATGGTGCAAGATTGGTTCAATCAAACCGACAAAGCTTTTGTGAAAGCCACTACCAATATTAGTAACGAAACTGATATTAATAATTTTGCTACTTCTATGGCACAAGCTTTATCTACCCAATGGTGGAGATATTTTGCGGCCTATGATCCTCAACCCACTTTAAGGAAATTAAACTGTCCTGTTTTAGCTATAAATGGGACTTCGGATATTCAAGTCCCCGCTTCTATTAATTTAAAAGGAATTGAAACAGCCCTAAAAAAAGGGGGCAACAAAAAATTTGTTACCAAAGAATTTACCGGGTTAAATCACTTATTCCAATATTGTAGTAAATGTACCGTAGCTGAATATGGGCAATTAGAAACGACTATTGAACCTCGCGTATTAGATTTCATCGGGAATTGGCTTCAATCATTAAAATAATTGCGTAGAAATTGTTCCCGATTAGTATTTTGGAACAGATTTAGAAATAAAATAGTAGTAGCTGCCTTTCATTAAAGATAGATTTGTAGCATTAACAAAACCTATTTAAATGAAAAAACAAATTTCTATTGCAATCACGGCATTTTTTGTCTTAGCAGCTTCAACAGCATTTTCACAAAACACTTCATTGGCAAAAAAAGCTGAATTAGAAAAATCAAACCTTAAGTTTTATGGCAATGTTTGGGAAGTGGCCATCAATGAAGGGAAAATAGACATTTTAAATTCAGCTTATACCGAGGATGCTGTTTTACATACGGTTCCTGAAACCAAAGGTAAAGCCAATTGCGTGGCGTATTATACCAATTATGTAACTGGATTCTCTAACAGACAGTTCATTGTTAAAGAAATGCTGGCTAGTGGCAATAAAATTGTAAAGTACTGGCAATTTAAAGGCAAGCATACTGGTAACTTTTTTGGCATTCCAGCAACAAATAAGGACGTAGATTTAATTGGCTGTACAATTGCTACCATTGTAAACGGTAAAATTACCGAAGAGCAGGACTTTTTTGACAACCTGAGCTTCTTACAACAACTAGGCTTAATGGCTAAATAAACATGTTTGTCCAAAACTGGGCCATCTAATTATGAGCCTATAGATTTTATAAAAGCGGAAGGGGTCACTCCCTTTCGCTCTTTAAATGCATCAATGAATTTTGAGCGTGATGCAAAACCTGCATTTGCCGAAATGGCTTCAATAGTCAAATGTTTTGACTCCCCTTGCTCCAATAAGTCACATACATGATCGATCCGCAAATTTTTCCTCCATTCACTAAAACTAATTTCTAGTTCCTTATTAAAATAATTGGAAAGAAATCGTTCGGGAATTTTTAAATCAAAAGACATTTGAGACAGGGTAAATTCTTTTTTTACAAAAGGCAATTCTTGTAAATAAAGTTGCAAAGTATTTTCAAATTCAGTTAAATCAACAGACTGTTTTATTTTTTTAGGAAGATTCGATTTAAGCTCTTCAATAATACTCTCCTTACTCACTTCATTAGAATAAGAAACATTCCCATATAGAATTTTAGGAAATAAGAATAACAAAAAGTTTTGCGTCCCAAATCCTATGCCGTTTAAGCCAAAAAAATGATCATCAGAGAAAATAGCATTCCCCTTATAACCCCATAAACTAAAGTTATGTCCATATACCACCACCACCATATTCCCCAATGTATTTAAGGCAATAACAATTTGAATAAAGCATAAAATTAAAAACCACCTTTGTAAAATGCTATGATTAGAGGGCAATGTATTGTTTAACTTAAATCGTTGATGTGTTATCCATTTGAAATAACTGAAAGCTAAGATGCAATAAATTACCACATGAATCGATCTGCTTACTAAAATGAATTCAAAGTCCACCCAATAAAAAGGAACGCGGTAATCGTTGGTAATATTTACTATTCGGTGTGCTGTTTCCATTTTTTCATTAAATGGCAAACTTGTAAAAGGGATAGTAACTATAATACACAAAAAAGCAGGAATCAGATGAAGCCAATCCCATTTTTCCAGTTTGTTATTATCGGTTAGGGTTGTTTTTATATAAAAAAACAATAAAGGACCTATCAAATAAGATAATGGAAGCCAATGTACAAAACAGAATCCTTCCCAGAATATATTTTTAGAAAAATGCAAACCAAAATAGACTAATACAATTAAGTTGCTGCAAAGAAAAAATAGGGCTAAAAATATATTTGATCTATTTAATGAACTCAGGTAGTATATTAAAATAAAGGAAGTAAAAATGCCAAATATTGGAGCCAATATAGCCATAGGAGGTTTGATATTACATTAAGGGTCAACAAGATAGTTAAATTAATTATACTGTATCTTATTAATGATGAAGGGCTGAAAAAGACTTTTTCAGGTATAAATTATTTTATGAATATGTCATATAAACTGTTGACGGTTCTTTTGATAACGGTATTAAAACCCGCGTCATAAGTAATAGCGCAACCATTCGTAATGACGACGATACCAAATTTCTTTTCTACATTAAAAAACATAGCACTATACAGCCCATAAGCCGAACCAGTATGACCAACCATGGTTTCTCCCGCAATAAGTTTGTCTGATATTCTGAGCGCTAAACCATAATTCCCCTCGTCGGACAATTTGGTTTGCATTTGAATGGAACTTTTTCTGGAAATTATATTTCCTCCATCGTAGGCCCCATTGCGCGCATGCATTATCATGTATTTTGCCAAGCCGGTTGCTGATATTTTCATTCCACCTGTAGGGGAAAAAATAGGCGTGGTTTGACCCATTATATGATTTTTAATTTCCACACTCCTTGGATTATATGCATCTTTTGAAGCAATAAATTTGGAAGCCTCTTTACTATATTCATAAATGGTTGCAAATTTGGACTTATCCAAAGAATCAATACAATAGCCACCTTCAATACCAAGTGGGTCCAATATATGGTGCTTCACATATTGATCGAATCGCTCTCCCGTAATTTTTTCAATCACCGCCCCAGTCATATTGAAATTTAAATTGCAATAAGCATAGCCTTTGCCTGGTTCATAGTTATCATAACATTTTTCCCAGTTTGGATTTTTTGCCGGATTAATAACATCTAAAGAAAAATAGCCCTCACTATCATTTACCGACGAAGTGTGTGACAAAATCATTCTTAGGGTAATTTTTGTATTGGGAAATTTTGGATTGCGTACTTTAAATCCTATTAAATCGCTAAAGTCATCGTCTAAGGATATTTTTTTTGCCTCTACCAACTGCATAATGGAAGTGGCAGTAAATGATTTTGAAATAGAAGCTATTCTAAAAATTGACTTATCCGTTAGCGGTATCCCTTTTTCAATATCCTGCATTCCAAAAGAGTGGGTGTAAATGATTTTATTATTTTTCACTACCGCCACCGAAAGTCCCACCACTTTTTCTTCCTCCATCATTTGCTTGATACCTTCTTCAGCCTTGGCTGCTTGGGCAACTTGGCTAACTGCTTGACTATGTGCAGTTATTGACAACTGGAGGAGACACAATAGGGGGAAGAGTATTTTTTTCATAAGCGTATTAAGTACCCCTAATTTACCTATTTTAAAGGAAATTGTAACCATCCTGCTTGCAAATAATAGGGTCTTTTTATTTTTTAATCCTTATTGCGTTAAAATGACACAATAATTATTTATATTTATGTTGCGATTGTAATTTTAAAAGCTAGTGATAAAAATATGCCTATGAAAAAGTTTGCCTACTTACTATTATGGATGCCTTTGTCTGTATTAGCACAAAACAACAATACCCCTTCAAAATGGACAGTTAATTCATTAACCGAGGGGATAAAGACCATTAAAGTAAATAACCAAATCACACTTGGCTACGCAACTGGTTCTGGAATAAAAATTATTTTGAAAGACGGTTTGCCTTTCAAGGACCTTAATAAAAACGCAGTAGTAGATGAATACGAGGACTGGCGATTAAACGTGAATATTAGAGCAAAGGATTTAGCAGCAAAAATGTCCGTAGAACAAATTGCTGGCTTAATGTTGTATAGTGCGCATCAGTCTATTCCCATGCCACCCACGGGTCGATTCAGTGCAACCTATGGAGGGAAAGGATTTGAGCAAAGTGGGGCTAAGGCATCCGATTTATCTGATCAACAAATTGAATTTCTAAAAAAAGATAATCTTAGACATGTATTGTTAACTTCTGTTGAAAATCCAATAGTGTCTGCTACTTGGAATAACAATGTGCAACAATTAGTGGAAGGCTTAGGTTTAGGTATTCCAGCCAATAATAGTTCTGACCCACGCAATGGAGCGAACAAAGAAGCTGAGTACAATGCAGGAAGTGGAGGTACCATTTCACAGTGGCCTGAGGAATTGGGATTGGCTGCTACATTTGATCCAGCAATCACAAAACAATTTGGTGATATAGCGTCCAAGGAATATAGGGCTTTAGGAATTACGACTGCTTTGTCCCCTCAAATTGATCTAGCCACAGAGCCTCGATGGAACAGATTCATTGGTACATTCGGCGAAGACCCGAATTTAGCCACCGACATGGCACGTGCTTATGTGGACGGTTTTCAAACTGCTTCACAAAAAGTGACTACTTATAATGGTTGGGGAAATAGTAGCGTAAATGCAATGGTCAAGCATTGGCCTAGTGGAGGACCGGAAGAGGGAGGACGAGATGGTCATTTTGCATATGGAAAATTTGCAGTGTATCCAGGTAATAATTTCCAAACACATTTAAAAACATTTATAGAGGGTGCATTTAAATTAAATGGAGGCACTAAAAAAGCAGCAGCGGTAATGCCTTATTATACTATTTCATATAATCAGGATAAAAAAAATGGTGAGAACGTAGGCAATGGATTTAGTAAATATATTGTCACCGATTTATTAAGAAATAAATATGGGTATGATGGAGTTGTTTGTACCGACTGGATGATTACGGCTAATGAAGGACCTACTCCTGATGTATTTATGGGTAAATCATGGGGCGTTGAAAAATTATCTATTGCTGAAAGACACTACAAAGTATTAATGGCGGGAGTGGATCAGTTTGGGGGCAATAATGACGCAAAGCCAGTATTGGAAGCGTATCAAATGGGCGTTAAAGCATTTGGTGAATCCTTTATGCGTAAGCGATTTGAAGAGTCGGCCGTGCGTTTGTTGTTAAATATTTTTAGAGTGGGCTTATTTGAAAATCCTTATTTAGATCCGCAAACATCTAATACCATTGTGGGCAAACCGGAATTTATGAAAGCCGGTTATGATGCTCAGTTAAAATCGATAGTGTTGTTAAAAAACCAAAACAATACTTTGCCTATTGCTACTGGCAAAACGGTATATATCCCAAAACGAATTACCCCTGCAGGGATTAACTTTTTTGGCATGCCTTCCCCTGAAAGAATTGAGTATCCTGTTAATTTAGAATTGGTAAAAAAATATTACAATGTAACGGATGACCCTACTAAAGCTGATTTTGCCATTGTATTTATTAAAAGTCCAATTAGTGGTGGGTATAGCAAAGAGGATCGTGCAGCAGGAGGAAATGGGTATGTGCCCATTAGTTTACAGTTAAGTGATTATACTGCGGTAGATGCGCGTGAACATAGCATTGCAGCTGGTGATCCTGTGATTGATTCTACCATTACAGACAGATCCTATAAAGGGAAAACTTCAAAATCCAATTCTTATCCGGATTTGCAAACTATTGTAACAACTAAAAAAGCAATGAATGGAAAGCCAGTTATTGTATCCGTGTCATTGACCAATCCAATGGTATTTTCTGATTTTGAAAATCAAGTGGATGCTATAGTTGGAGAATTTGGTGTACAAGTGGAAGCACAAATGGATATTCTGTCCGGGAAAGTGGAACCCTCTGGTTTACTTCCTATGCAAATGCCCTTAAACATGAGTGAAGTAGAAAAGCAAATGGAAGATGTTCCCCATGATATGGTGCCCTATAAAGATGCTAATAATAATGTGTATGATTTTGGATATGGATTAAATTGGAAGGGAATTATTAAAGATGCAAGAACCAATAAATACAAAGTAAAAAAATAAGCAATGACACATTTGTAAACATGTTGAATTTTTGAAATCATTATGTTTACATTTGTGTCACTTTATTTAACGAATATCAATGTCATCCCTTCACCTTATCCCTGTTGGTATAAATGCGGTTCATCAACTACGTGAAATTAGTTGCAGCACTTTTTTTCAAACTTTTCAGGAGCACAATAAGGCCGAAGACATGGAAGCTTATTTGACCTCTAGCTTTTCCGTTGAAAAATTGACCCAAGAAATAAAAAACCCCAATACTGAATTTTATTTTGCAAAGGAGGGTGATATCATTGTGGGTTATTTAAAAGTAAATATAGGGGAAGCACAAACCGAGCAAAAGGATTTAAACGCTTTTGAAATTGAACGTATTTATGTTGATAGGGCGTATTTAGGAAAAAAAGTAGGACAACTGCTTTTTCAAAAAGCCGTTGATATAGCAAAATCAAAACAGGTTACTTATATATGGCTGGGTGTTTGGGAGGAGAATCACCGTGCTTTGGCTTTTTATAAAAAAAACGGATTCATTCCCTTTGACAAACATGTATTTATGCTTGGCAATGATGCGCAAACAGATATTATGATGAAACTACTATTGTAATTAGTTTAATTGCATTGGCACTTCCATTAACAAAATTT
>JACCDK010756408.1_pt1 | contig 24560 bp, 22 predicted proteins | sample 7445871 | NCBI WGS metagenome assembly JACCDK01 (sample SAMN15323436, study PRJNA562643) | freshwater metagenome | isolation source: river surface water | place: USA:Blue River Watershed | collected 2017-08-15 | reverse complement strand
GGTAATGCAGAGATTGAGGGCTTTAAAAGAGAAGGGTTTTTTATCTATGTAAAAGGCTCAGAAGAAAACATTTTATCTAGATGGAAAAACTATGTAAAAGAATTTGGAGCGATAGAAAAAACAAAAAATTCAGTCCTAACAGCAAGTAATGTAAAAATTCCATCCATTGATTCTAAAGGTTTACCCCTTTTATCTAAGGTGATTGCTGAAAATGAAAAGATTAAGTTATTCATCAATTTTCAAGTAAATAGTAAAGAAGTTATTCAGTCGGGACATGCAGACTATCGAGCTGCTTCTAATTGGTTAGAAGATTTTTCTACTAAATTTAATTTGCAAGAAGGGGTTCGAATGGAAGAAGAAAAATTAGAAAATTTAATTAAAAATAGGACCAAAATTCAAAAAACTTCTGAAAGGTTACTCAGAGAAATAGAAGCTAATGTTCGACAAACAGAGCTTCTTCAAAAGAAATTGGAAGAAGTCAAACTAGAAAAAGAGAAAATCATTACGAATACTGAACAAAATAAATTAGATATTCAAAAAATTGAATCTGACGTAATTTTGCAGCGTAAAAACCTAGAAACCGCTAAACAAAAATTAAAATGAAATCAATTAAACAAATAGGACTTTCGCTCCTAATTATTTTCACGTTAAGTAGTTTTGGATTAATTAATAATTCAGATTTACTACATCCTATTAAACGTACCATTCAAACTGATTCGTTACAGACAGTTCAATCAAAAAAAGCAACAACTACACAAATCAGTGTTGAAGAAATTCAACAAAAAGAAATCAACAAACAAGAACAAGAAGAAGATAAGTCTAACTTATCATTAGCAAATCAAATTGGATATTTTTTCATTTTAGGAATTAAATCCCTTTTAACATTTGTCCTTAAATTGTTCACGTTCTAATCCTCTATGAAATTAACCTTAACGAATAAAATCATCATTGGTTTTGTCCTTGGCCTATTATTAGGTGAAATTCTATATATTAGTTTAAGTCCAGAAATGGCGCAATCTATTGCGATCAAAGTCCAAATATTATCTAAAGTATTTTTACGATTAATAAAAATGATCGTTGGTCCTTTAGTTTTTTGCACCTTGGTGGTAGGAATTTCAAAGCTGGGTGATTTCAAATCAGTTGGTCGAATAGGAATTAAAACAATCGGCTATTTTTATTTTGCAACTATATTATCCTTAGTGACCGGACTGGTGGTTGTAAATTTAACGAAGCCTGGAAGTATTCAAAGTTGGCCAAAACCTGATGCTGGAGTACAAACAGGGATAGATGCTACCAAAACAAAAACCTTAGAAGATTTTATTATTCATATTTTCCCAGAAAGTTTTTTCCGATCATTAGCAGAAAATGAAATCCTACAAATTGTCATCTTTTCATTATTTTTCGGAGTCGCATTAGGTTCTGTCGGCGAAGTGGGGAAAAAATTAACTCACGTATTTGAACAAATATCAGAAGTAATTTTTAAAATGGTGAGCTATGTAATGGAATTAGCCCCATATGCAGTTTTTGCGGCTATGACTACAGTTGTTTCTCAAAAGGGCTTAAGCATTTTAATTAGTTATGGCTACTTAATGCTTTGTTTTTTTGGTGGATTAACTTTCTTTACAGTCGTTATCCTCTGGTTAATTTGTCTTGTAAACAAAATTAATTATTGGGCATTGTTGCGAGAATTAAAGGATGCCTTGATGCTTTCGTTTTCTACTGCAAGTTCTGAGGCTTCTTTTCCACAAACCATCGCAGCTTTGGAAAAATTCGGATGTTCTAGAAGAATAGTTGGTTTTGTACTTCCTCTAGGATATAGTTTCAATTTAGATGGTTCAATGCTTTACATGACTTTTGCAACAGGTTTTATTGCTCAAGCATACGGAATTCAATTGAGTTTAGAGCAACAAATAACCATGTTATTAACGCTAATGATTACATCAAAAGGAATTGCAGGTGTACCGAGAGCTTCTTTGGTAATTATTGCAGGAACTCTTACCATGTTTAACCTACCCGCTGAAGGAATAGCACTTTTACTTGGTGTGGATCCATTTTTAGATATGGGAAGAACTATCACTTCTGTTGCTGGCAATGGAGTAGCTACTTGTGTAGTATCTAAATGGGAAGGAGAATTTAATCCTCAAACGTCTGCTTAACAGCTTTTCTTGCAGGAAAGATCGAAGCCAAAAGAGTTATAATAATGACCAAAATGGAGGTGTAAAGAAAATCTGTCCATTTCATGTGAATAGGATAGGCATCTACTAAACCATTAGGGATACCCATTTTAATGATTCCATATGTTTCTTGAAGCCAGGCAAGAGAGAATCCTAACATCATTCCGGCAATCGCTCCTGAAAAACTGATTAGAAACCCAAGAAACATAAATACCTTAAATAATTGTTTGCGAGTAATTCCCATAGAAAGTAAGGTCTTCAAATCTTTCTTCTTTTCAATTACAAGCAACGAAAGTGTATAAAATAGGGTAAATGATGCAATCCCCATGACAAAGGCCATCACTAAAAAAACAAAAAGTTTTTCAATTGAAACTGCCTTTAACAAACTTGCATGTTGTTCATCCCTACTTTGAACAATCAATTGATTTCCTGCTAAAGTTTCTAATTGTAATTTAAGCTCATCTTCATCTACCCCATCCTTTACCATAATTTCAAGAGCCGAAATTTGTTGATCTTTACCAGTCAATTGCTGCATCCAGTCTAAAGGAACTATGACCGATTGATTATCAAAACCCTGTTCAACCGCTATTACTCCCGAAGGAAAAATAGTGTTATTACGAATGGCATTCTCATTCAAAGAAAAAGTTTTTAAAGAATGGTGATCCGGATACCATGCTTCAATAGGTGTAAAAACATCTTCAAAGCTTAAGCCCATGCTTAAAAAAATCCCAAGCCCAATCAGAGCAAAACTATTTTTTCCTTCGGCATCTTTTAAATAATATCCTCCTTCAGCAATTTGCTTTGCTAAACGCTTAGATTTGATAAAAACAGGAGAAACCCCTTTCATATTGACCACCATTTGTTTCCCCTTGTATCGGAACAAACCTTGGTCCTCAAGTACAGGAATCACATAGGATATACCAGGAATTTTACGGTATTGATTTAAATTTAAAGAATCGATTTTCATCGATCCAACTTGCTTAGAAGTGATCCTGAAATCAGGATCATATGATTTGAATAAATCTTTTTGAAAACCCTCTAAACCATTAAAAACAGATAAAATCAAAATCAAAGCCATCACTTCAATTCCAACTCCAATCATTGAAATTTTGGAAATTAAAGAAATAAAACTGGCCTTACTTTTAGTGGTAAAATATCTACGGGCAATATAAAATGATAAATTAATCATCTAAATCTTCGTAATCATTTGTATTGACTTCAGTCTCTTTAGGAATCACCAAACCCTCAAACAAAGCATCAATTTTCGCAGCATGCTCTGCAGTATCATCAAGGAAAAAAGATAAATAAGGTATTATTCGCACTTGATGTCGAATTTTACCAGCCAACACATTGCGAATCGCTTTTTGTTTTTCATTTAATTCATTGACTAGATCTTGGGGCTGATCTATTAATAAAAAGCTTAAATAACATCTTGCAACAGATAAATCAGGACTAACCTTCACTTCTGTGATCGTCACCATTCCTTTTCCAAAAAGTTCTTTAAAATCTTTTTGAAAAATATCACTTAAATCTTTTTGTATTTGGCGACCAAACTTTTGTTGTCTCTTACTTTCCATATTTCACTAATCAATTGAACAAATATCTTACAAAGTTCTAAATAATTATTGGATTACCATTAATTTAGCGGTCTGAAAAATAGATTATGTTTCGTTTTTTAAAATCAGGTTCATTCTTAAGCCTCATTTTATTTATTGGTCTTTGGACATTTTATGTGTTTATCGCGCAGGCATTTCACATTTTACCATTTTCATGGGAACTAAGATATTTTTTATTGGGTCAAAAAATAAATGAAGGTTTTTATTTATACCAAGATATTCCTGAAAACATTGCCCCTATTGCAGCATTTGTTTATGCCACTCTAAATTTATTTGCTGTAAAAATAAGTTTACTCCCATTCTTTGCGAGTGTATTAATTGGGCTTCAAGGATTGATATTTCAACGAACTGTTCAAAGATATGACTTAGTACCCAATTTGGGTTATTTACCTTTCATTCTTTTTGTATCCTTATTTTTTATTAGCCTTGAATTATGGAGCCTATCTCCTGCTCTCATGGGATTAACCTTTATCTTATTAGCATGGTCGGAAACCATACGACAACAGAGAGGATTAACAGCAAATGACCGCGTATTTTTAATAGGAATTTATTTGGGATTAGGTAGCTTATTCTTCTTTAGTTATTCATTTTTCATTCTATGGGGATTTTATGCCCTAATAGCCTTTACAGGTGTAAATGTTCGACAACTTTTACTTTACCTAGTTGGTTTTTTTATTCCATTTTTACTGAATTTTTCCTACTTAAATTATACCGAAAACTTAAGTTCTTTATTAGAAGTTTTCAAAACCTCAGCTTTTCAATTTAAAGTAATTGATACCGATAATTTACCTCATATTTTGATCACCTTTTTACCTGGTATTTTAATTGCCCTGATTGGGTTTTACAAATTAGCTACTTCTGGTAAAATCAGAGCCAATGCACAGAAAGCGCAACAAACTAATTTTGGATGGTTAGTTTTGTGTATTTTATTACTTTTCTCATTACCCAACTATTCAAGATATAACCTAGTCATTTTTATTCCGGGTTTATCATTGTTGGGACTTCAAATTTTTTATTTATTCCGAAAAAATATTGTAAAAGAAATTCTTGTTTGGTCATTAATTGGAGTCTGTTTATTGTCGCAACAGATTGAATTAAAGATTGACAAAAAACTATTGTTACCTACAGGCAAATTGCCTATACGCAATGAAAAGCTATTAGTGCTTGGTCCGCAACTAGAAGAATACTTAGATAACCGTATGACTGGCCCCTTTGTGAACTGGGGAATTTCGAAAGGTTTATTCACTGACCTAAATCAATATGAAAAGGTCATAATTTTAACAAATTTATTTGAAAAGGATACTCCAAATTATATTTATGATCCTGAAAATACTTTCAAAAATATCCAAAGAAGAATTCCCAATATTGGTTTAAAATATAGGGAATTACCTAATCACTTATTTGTGCGAAATAATTAACAACAAGAAATTTTGTTAACTCTATTTTGATGTCTTCCTCCTTCAAAAGGTGTATCCAAAAACATTTGAATACATGCTTTTGACTCATCTAAACTAATAAATCTTACTGGCAAACATAACACATTGGCATCATTATGTTGACGAACTAATTTTGCCACTTCTGTATTCCATGCCAAACCTGCTCGAATACCTTGATGTTTATTTGCAGTAATAGCTACTCCATTTGCACTCCCACACAATAATAATCCAAAGGTATATTCACCTTTTTCAACCGCTTCAGCCACCGGATGTGCAAAATCTGGATAATCTACTGAATCTGCAGAATAGGTACCAAAATCCTTTGATTGAATATTTTTAGAGGCTAAAAACTCTATTAAATCAGCTTTATAATCAAATCCTGCGTGATCACCTCCTACCGCAAATGAAATAGTTGAACTCATGTTTTATGTTTTTTTACAAATTTACATTATTTAATTAGTACCGTTTTTATATTGAAGAAATTCCTCAACAGGTAAGGCATTAAAAGTATGTTTTTTCGTTAAACCTCCTTTTCTACCTACTTCCACTCCATATTTCATATCTGATAATCCAGCAATTTCGTGTGCATCTGGATTGATTGAAATCATACAACCTTTTACTTGTGCTTCATGAATAAATCGCCAATCTATATCCAATCGGTATGGACTTGCATTCAATTCAATGACAACCCGATTGGCAGCACATGCATCAATAATTTTTGACATTTGTAAAGGGTATCCTTGTCGAGCTAACAATAAACGACCCGTTGGATGACCCAAAATAGTTGTAAATGGATCCTCTATTGCTTTTAATAACCGACTCATTGCCTTTTCTTCATTCATTTGAAGTCCTGCATGAACTGATGCTACCACATAATCAAAACTAGATAGTATGCTTGCATCATAATCTAAAGAACCATCTGGTAAAATATCAGCTTCAATTCCTTTCAAAATTTTAAAATCAGACCAATTTTGATTCAAACGGTCTATTTCAAGATGTTGATCAGAAATACGTTCTGGTTTCAAACCGCCTGCATAAGCTGCATATTGACTATGGTCTGCGATTCCAAAATAAGACAATCCCATTTCTCGACAAGCCTCAGCCATTTCCAATAGCGAATTTTTACCATCCGAATAAATAGAATGATTATGAACACAACCTCTTAAATCGTTGTATGTTACTAAATCTGCTTCTTGAAAATTTGAAGCCCAAATTAATTCATTTTGTCCTTCTCTCATATTTGGAATGATATAAGGAATATTTAATTTGGAATAAATATCTTTTTCGGTTTGGAAATCACCTTTGAGTTTTAAATCATCAAAGCCTATCAAGGCTAAATGTTTCGGATTTGAAATTAATTTTAAACTTTGAATTGCCCAAACAGCTGGATTTACAAAATAGATTTGAATGGGAATCAAATGTAGTTTTAATTTACCTCTCCAAACAAAAGGACTCGAATTTTGAAAATCTTCCTCTAAGTCTTCGATCTCACTTAAGGCGAATCCTGCTCCAAAACTAGATTCCGAAAGAACCATAAAATCAATGCTCACAATTTCTTCACAAAATCGAGCTAAATCACCAACCAATTGAACCTTGGAATAATGTTTTTCTAATAGAGGCAACAATTCATCTGCCACATGAAATGCCTTGTCTAAACGCAGTTTAGATGCATTTTGTTTTAAAAACAAAATGTAATGATAAACGTTTTCTTGTATGGCTGAGCTGAACCCTTTGAGTGCAATCAATTGATTATTTTGACAAGCAGCCAATAAATCATCTATTTCCGTTATCCCTAATTCCTTCCAGATTGTACTGACTTTTTTAGGTCCAAGTCCTTTAATTTTTAACAAAGAAAGCAAACCCGCCGGGGTTTGCTCAAGTATCCCTTCTAAATCGGAACAGGTTCCATTTTCTGCAACTTCTTTTATGATTGAAATGACCACTTTTCCCACGCCGGGAATGACCAACAGCTCCTCTTCACTTGCCGAGGCTATCGAGTTGGCATATTTATCCAAACCTCTTGTAGCAAAAGCTAAATTTTTACTTTTAAACTCGTTGATTCCATGCAAATCCCAGAGTTTAACTAATAATTCAAGCTGATCGACAATGAGTTCGTTTTCCATTTGAATTAAAACAAATTAATTTGATTCGTTTTCTGTAAGGCCCCTTCATGTTCAAGCAGCCATTGTTTACGCCATAATTCTCCGCGATATCCAACCAATTGTTTGTTTGAGCCAATAATTCGATGACAAGGAACGATTAACAAAATTGGATTTTGTCCATTTGCATTACCTACAGCCTGTGCTGCCTGTGGTTGACCAATTAGTTCTGCAATGTCACGATAAGTTCTTGTCTCTCCCACTGGAATATCTAAAAGAGCCTTCCATACTTTTTGTTGAAATTCAGTTCCAGAAGACTGATCAATAGGTAAATCTAATTTATAAGAACTGTCTTCGAAATACTTTTCTAATTCGCTTACAATTTTAAAACCCAGAAAATCCAGATTTTCGAATTCACTTTTAAAAGGACCTTCTACAAATTGCAAATAATTAACTCCATTCTCTGTATAATGAATTTCTATATTTCCGATTGGGCTTTGAAAATTAATATGGTGCATTACAATTGGTTTCTTAAAAGGTCTTCTAAAGTTTCTCTTTTTCGAATCAATTTCGCTTCACCCCCATCAACCAATACTTCAGCAGGTAGAAAACGTGAATTATAATGTGAAGCCATGGTAAATCCATAAGCACCCGCATTAGCCATTGCAATGATGTCGCCTTCTTGTACTTTATTCAACGAACGCTCATTTTGTTTACCGTTGAAATCAAAGGAAAAAGTATCTGTTTCACAAATATTTCCTACAACACGGTAATCTTCTTGTTGAGCATCATTATCATTGGATGCATTAAATATATAGTGGTAAGAACCATACATCATTGGGCGAATCAAATGATTTAATCCTGAATTAATTCCTACAAAGGTTTTAACTGGATCACGTTTAACAACTGTTGCCTGCGTTAAAAAAGTACCTGATTCAGAAACTAAAAACTTTCCTGGTTCGACCCAAAGCGTTAATTGCTTTCCGTATTGTTCACAAAATTCTTGAAAAGCCTGTGCCATTGCAGCACCCACCTCTTGCATATTTATTCCAGGATCATTAGGAGCATAAGGAACCTTAAAACCACCCCCTAAATCTATTATTTCTAAATCTTTGAAATCTTTAGCTAAATCGAATACTGCTGATGCTGCATCGATAAAGGTTTGTCCATCTTTAATATCTGAGCCTGTATGTTGATGTAAACCAATGATTTTAATATCGTATTGCTGGACTAATTGTAAAATTTCTGCTTTTTGATGTATTGAAATACCAAATTTTGATTCAGGATGAGCCGTCATGATTTTCTCATTACCGCCACCAAAAACATGAGGCTTAACTCTAATCAAACATCCTATTGTATTGCCATATGCCTTTCCAAATTTTTCTAAAACGGAAAGGTTGTCTAAATTCACGATTGCGCCTTTTGAGACGGCGAATTCAATTTCTGAAAAATCAACACCACTTGGCGTAAAAGTTACCTGAGAACCTTCATATCCTGCAAGCAAAGCTAATTCTAATTCCTGAGGTGAAACAACATCAATCTCAACTCCTTGAGATCGCATCAAACGCAAAATTGATAAATTGGTATTGGCTTTACATGCATATTTAATTTTCAAAGGAATATTCGAAAAGCTCCCCTTTAAAACCGAGATTTTTTCCCTAATTTTGTCTGCATTGTATACGTACAAAGGAGTTCCAAATTGCTTCGCTAATTCGGTCAATTGGATTCCTTGAATTGAATAATAAGCCATTACTTTTAAATTAAGCAACAAAGATAAACAAATTGAAAAGATGAGTTATCAAGAAATTACAAAAACCATTCAAAAACTTCTTTTTTGTCTATTATTTTTTCTTTCAGTACCTGTATTGGGACAAATTAAAAGTGGACCCATGCTTGGATATTCAGAAATGAAAGAAGTATTAATTTGGGTTCAAACTGAAAAATCCGCAAAAGTTGAAATCAAGTATTGGGACAAAACTACTGACGGAAAGGTAAAATTCACTTCAGAACCAGTTCAAACATCTAAATCGAATGCCTTTATTGCTCGTATCATTGCCGATGAGGTAAGTATGAGTAAAAAATACAATTATGAGGTATATGTTGATGGAAAAAAAGTAAATTTCAACTATCCTTTGGAATTTCAAACACAAACGCTTTATCAATACCGTTCAGATCCACCTACTTTTAGTTTTGTATTTGGTTCTTGTAATTACATAAACGAAGAGGCTACAGACCGACCAGGTAGGCCTTATGGTGGAGCAGATGAAATTTACCAAGCTATCTTAGATAAAAAACCAGATTTCATGCTGTGGGGTGGAGATAATTTTTATTATCGCGAGGCTGATTGGAATTCAAGAACTGGCATGATTCATAGAAACGATCACACAAGAGCTGTTAAATCTATTCAACCTCTTTTGGCGAGTACACATAATTATGCTATTTGGGATGACCATGATTATGGTCCAAATGACTCAGATCGTTCTTGGGTAAATAAGCACACTGCTTTAGAAATGTTTAAATTGTATTGGGGGAATCCAAATTTCACTTTCCCAAATGAGGCTACAACGGGACAATTTCAATGGGCTGATGTAGAATTTTTCTTAATGGATGATCGTTGGTTTAAGGCTCCAAATGATTTAAAAGATCAAACAAAAGATTATTGGGGTCAAAAACAAATGAATTGGTTATTAGATGCATTGACAACCAGTAGAGCACCTTTCAAAATAGTTGTAAATGGCGGACAAATTTTAAACCCGGCTAAAATTTTTGAAAATATGTCTAACTATGATGCCGAAAGAAATCAATTACTAGCAGAGTTACAAAAAAGAAATATTCCTGGGGTAGTATTTTTATCAGGAGATAGACACGTTTCTAGTTTATGGAAAATGGATCGCCCAGGTACCTATCCATTGATTGATTTGACTGTAACGCCATTTACAGCGGGACCAGCAGTTGCCCATCCATTAGACAAGAATTCCTTATTAGTGCCTGGCACATTAACTGAGAAAAGAGCATTTTCAAAGTTAACTGTTACAGGTCCGATAAAAGATAGAGTACTCACCATTAATCTTTACGATCATTTAGGAAAAGATTTGTGGAATTATACGATTAAAGCAAACGATTTAAAATAAAATGGAAGTCTTATTAAAACGAAAAGATGATGCTTTTCACTTTGAAGCGGTAGGTGGATCGGAAGTTCCAGTACAAATTGATGCAGCAGAAGCTATTGGTGGACACAATGCAGGTGCTAGACCAATGGAGCTACTATTAATGGGATTAGGAGGATGTACAGCAATTGACGTCATTTTGATATTAAAAAAACAACGCCAACAAGTAGATGATTTCCAAATTCGATTAACAGGCAATCGAGAAAAAATTGAAGGAACGGAAAAAACACCTTTTAGAGCTATTAATATACAATTTGAATTAAAAGGTGAAGTGGATCCACAAAAAGCTCAAAAGGCAATTATCCTTTCCATGGAAAAATATTGTTCGGCCACTGCACAATTAGAAAGTAGTGCGAAGATCACTCATACTTTAGTTATAAACGGAGAAAATATATCAGCATAAATGAAGGCCTATTTAGATTTATTAAGACATATAAAAGCCAATGGCACCTATAAATCAGATCGTACAGGAACTGGTACCACAAGTGTATTTGGTTATCAAATGCGATTTAATTTAGAAGAAGGATTCCCCTTAGTTACTACTAAAAAAACACATTTAAAATCTATCATTTATGAATTATTATGGTTTTTAAAAGGAGAAACCAACATAGCTTATTTAAAAGAACATGGAGTTAGTATTTGGGATGAATGGGCAAATGAAAATGGGGACTTAGGACCCGTTTACGGAAAACAATGGCGTTCTTGGGAAGGTCCAAATGGTGAAGTAATTGATCAAATTAAAGAATTGATTCATACCTTAAAGACCAATCCTGATTCTCGTCGTATGATTGTCAGTGCATGGAATGTTGCTGAATTGCCTAAAATGGCTTTAATGCCATGTCATTCTTTATTTCAGTTTTATGTAGCTGATGGCAAACTTTCATGTCAATTATACCAACGTTCAGCTGATGTATTTTTAGGAGTTCCTTTCAACATTGCATCTTATGCCCTATTAACAATGATGATCGCTCAAGTTTGCGATTTAGGATTAGGCGATTTTGTTTGGACAGGTGGAGATACACACTTATACTCCAATCATATGGAGCAGGTAGAATTGCAATTGAGCAGAGAGCCAAGAGCATTACCAACCATGAAAATCAATCCTACAGTTAAAGATCTATTTGAATTTACGTTTGAAGATTTTACGCTAGAGGGATATGATCCATATCCAGGAATTAAGGCACCGGTGGCGGTTTAAGTAAGAAGTAAGAAGTAAGAAGTAAGAAGTAAGAAGTAAGAAGTAAGAAAAAATTATAACTTCTTACTTCTTACTTCTTACTTATTTCGGAGTTGCCTTCAATACATCACAATCTTTATATTCCTCATCGATAGATATAAATACATCTTCTTTTGATTTTATAAACCATTCGTCAATTGCATTATTTCTTTTACGACTTAAAGCAATTGCTGCAATTTTCTGATAATCGTCTTTTAAGTTCGCATAATGTGGCGCATGCTTTGCTTTAAAGAATATGATTCGCATCGCACTTCTTCCGTCATCTGTACGATATTGAATAGGTGCTGACATGGTACCTACTTTCATAGAATCTAATGCAAAATAAAGTGCGGGATCCATTGAACTATCAAATGGCATTTTTAATCCACGTGTTTCTGGATCTAACATCATACCACCAGCATCTTGAGTAGCTTTATCTTCAGAAAACTCCTTCGCAGCAGCCTCAAATTTTAAAGTATCACGTTGAATAAGAACGCGAATAGAATCTAAGAATTTAGTTGGTTCTGTTAAATCCAATTTTTGGTAATCAGGACGTAATAAAATATGTCGAGCACGATATTCTTGCCCGCGTTGCTCCAACATTTGAATTAAGTGAAAACCAAATTCAGATTCGACTACATCCGATAATTGATTGGCTTTTAATTTTAAAGCGGCAGCTTCAAATGGTGGAACCATTTGCCCTCTTTTGGCAAAACCTAAATCCCCACCCCTTTTTCCTGAGCCTAAATCTTCCGAATATATTTTTGCAATTTCTTCGAAACTTTCACCCTTCTCTACTCGTTTTTTAAATTCATTTAGCTTGGCTACAAGTTCTTGCTTTTGTTCTTTATTTGGTTTAGCTAATCGAACTATATGTCCAACTTCTACTTCAGAAGGAAGATATGGTAATGAATCAGCAGGGAAAGTACCAAAAAATTGTTTAACCTCTTTGGGCGTAATCTTAATAGCTTCAGTAATTTTATCTTGCATTTTTCTTCCGACCAATTGCTCTTTAATGGATCCACGAAGATCTTCTTTTAATGTCGCAATTGATTTTCCAAAGGCCTCTACAATCGCCTTAGAAGAACCATATTGATTTTCCATTTGCTCCATTCGAGAATTCATTTCTTGTTCTATTCTCTTATCCTCTACCGTTACTGAGTCTATTTCAGATTTCGCTAAAAGTAATTTATTAATTACCAAACCTTCTAAAAGTTGACAGCGAGTTGGAGTATTAACCGGATCACTGGCTAAATATCGTTGGTACTGTAACTCTAGTTCTGATTTTAACACATAATAATTATCAACTTTCGCAATAATTTTATCTAATACTTCCCCCTGTTTTTCTTCTTGTGCAACAGATTGAAAGCTTCCTAATAAAAGGCCAAAAAATACAATATATAAAAATTTATTCATCATCATTTATTTCATTAAAGCATCTAATTCATTGTATTGAATTTGTGCTGGATATTGGTTTTTTAATTTGTTTAACCAATTCTTTTCCAATTCAATTTGCATATTGCGAATAATAGTTGTGCGGGCTTCATCTACACTTTTTAATCGCTCTGGTTCTTTTTGTTTAATTTCGTACACAACTTTTCGAGTGCCTTGATCAATTGTCTTTACTCCTAATTCACCTGAGACATCCATTAAACTATTTTCTCCAGGTAAAAAATATCCTTCTTTTGCCTCTAAAGACCCAGGCTTAATCGAATTAAATCTTTTTACCACATCGTCCATTGACTGGGAGTAAAATTTAAAAGTTACTCTCGCATTTTTTGACTTATCCGTTTTAGAAGCTCGTACTAAAGCTGCTTCGTCTTTTTCCATCAAATGGGTTGACAAAACACCTTTTGATTTTAATTGAGATACTAAATAATTTATTCTGGCTTCGCTTAAAGTATCATTTTCAGATGCATCACGATGTCCACTTATCTCTAAAATATATTCACGATTCTTCAATAATACATTACCCAAATCAGCTATCAATTTAGTTCCATTACTAGTTAACTCAGTTGTGCCTATTTTAAAAAACATATCAGGATATCGCTTATTCATCGGATATGGCGCTGTTTTCAATAGTTCCATTGCATCTGATAAAGTTTTTGGAGAATCAGCAGAAATAAATTTACCATAAACACGAGCAGGTAATTTGAATTCATTCGAATGATTCTGATAATATTTTAAATGATTTAAAGTATCTAAAGAAGGTTCATAAATTTCATTTTCGGTAATTTTACTAAACAATGTTCCTTCTAAAAATTCTTGCATTTGCTCTTTAAAAGCAGGATACTTTATTTCTAAATTTTGCTCTTCAGCTTGTAAAGTTAGCGATTCAAGATATTCCTTAAAGTACAATTCATTTGAATTACTAGGCAAATAACCTAATGATTTCAAAATTCTTTTTTGTTGTAATTGTACAAATTGGTAAAAATCATTAATCAAATAATCCTTTCCTCCAACAGAGAATAATTTAAATTTCAAATAATCTTCATCACCAATTCGGTCTCTTGAAATTCTCTCCAAAGCTACTTTTTTATTCGTTTCAATAACTGAAACACTATTTTCAGCAAAAACTTTTCGCATAAAAGATTGACGAATCAACTCACTCCTTTCTTCATCACTCAAAACTTTTTGCTTAATAAATTCAGCCATTTCCTCATATGAAAGCAATGGTTTTTTATCCAATAGTTTAAAAATTTGCCATCCTAAATTTGTACGAATAGGGGCAGAAACATCACCCAATCGCTGTAAACCAAATAATTTATCTTGTAATTCCTCACTTAAATCTGATGAAAAGTACCATCTTCTTAATTCTCCACCTCTACCTCTTGAATATGGATCATCTGAATAGGTTTTGCAGACTTCTTCAAATGAGTCACCATTTTTTAGATACAATTCAACAGTTTCAATTTTTTTCTTTGCTTCAACCTGAATATTAGTTGGTGCATCCACAGCTGCAGATGATAAAACATGTGCTAAACGTATCTTCCCTTGATTAGGTCTCGATTTCAATAATTTAACAATATGGTAACCTGTTTTTGTACGGAATGGTTTTGAAAATTCACCCAATCCTAAGGAATATACAGCATTTTCAAAAGGATATTGGGTCTGTAAACTACTTATGTAACCTAAAACGCCTCCTTTTTGACTTGTTTGAACATCCTCAGAAAATTTAACTGCCAAGGTGGCAAAATCATCACCTGACTTTAATTTTTTGTAAATATTTTCAATTTTTTGATGTGCAATTAAGGTATCACCCGGACTTGGATTAATTTCTAATTTCACCAAAATATGAGCCACTTGCTTTTCATCTTTCATTCGCTGATATGCTTCGCGAACCAATTGCTCTACCTTTTCGTTGTCTATTAAATAAGGACTTGCCAATTCTTTACGAAAACTTTGATATTCCTCTTGAAAACCTGGAGAAGTCAAAATACCTGATTGTTCTGCAGCTAAAATTTTGTATTGATAATCAAGATAATCATTTAAAAACTTAGCTTTATTATCTGCAGAAATGGAATCAATTTCTACCAATCGCTTATAATCAGCGGCAAAACGAGCAGCTGAAATTTTCTTTGGACCCAATTGAATAGGAAATTGTCCAAAACTCAATTGTGCTCCAAAAATAAGTAAACTAAAAAACAAAGCCCAAGGGCTAACATTCAAACGCATAATATAATCTCCTTCTCAAAAACCTATTTCAAAATCTCTTAAAATTACTAAAATAAACCCAATATCCCCTATCTAATTAACTCTTTACTGATAATTTGATAGTTAAATATGTAGTTAAAATTCGTTAATGGATTTCCCTTACCTCTAAAAACTTCTCTTTTAGATCTAACAAAATTTTTACTTGGCATTTCATTTTCTTTCCATTGTACTTCTGAAACACCCATTAAATCATTTTTATCCTTTTTTGATAACCAATTCAAACCTAATCCACCCACACGCGCACCCCATAAAAACCAACCTATTGGATTAGATACAGAACTCCATTCCAAAAGTGTTATTGGAATTTGAACCAACCCACCAATTTGATTGATTTGACCAACAGCTTGGTTGATCGCCGTGTAATCATCAATCTCCCAAATTGATATTTGAACACCTAAAACTTGATTTTTTTTAACTTCTACTGAAGGTAACAATATACTATCCAATGAAATTACACTTCCCTTTTTTACTCCTTTTAAAAAACTAGTTTTATTGATCGATTGAAGCAATTTTCCATTTTCAAAAACCGAAATATTTGTATTCAATAATATTTCGTCCTTCAAAGTCAACTTTTCTTGAATTTCTTCCACTCGTAAATCACCCAACTTTAATTGCACTTGTTTTCTATATTCAATTTCTCTTATAAGACTCTTATCGTCTTTCTGCAACATAACGACTTGCGACTTCTTTTGACAAGAGGATATTAATAACCCTAGAAAAAACAAACCTATTAACCTATACATTTAATTCATTTATATATTTTTTGAACATCATGTTCAACATTTATTCCTCATCCCTATTACCTCCCCTTCGGTTCCTGCTGTGTTAAGCAATGAAAGCTACCCTGCCCCCAAATAATCTGTTTTGCAGACAATCCAATTACAGGACGATCTGTAAATAGATTTCTTAGGATTTGTAAGGCAATAGAATCCTGCGGACAATCAAAAATAGGAACCAATACTCCTGCATTGCAGATATAAAAATTCGCATATGAGCCTGGAGCTCTAAAATCATCTATTACAACAGCATCAGGCATGGGCAATTCTACAATATTCAATGGTTTACCATTTAATAAACGCATTTGTTTCAATTCCTCTAAATTTTTAGAAAGAACAGCATAATTTTCGTCATCGGGATTATTTTCAACCACAGCCACAACCGTATCTTCATTTACAAATCGTACCGTATCGTCAATATGTCCATCCGTGTCATCGCCTACAATGCCATCTGATACCCAAAGTACTTGCTCCAATCCATAATAATCGCACAAATATTGTTCAATTTCGGATTGTGATAAGTGTGGATTTCTATTCACATTCAATAAACAAGATCTACTCGTCAGAACAGTACCCTTGCCATTAAATTCAACTGACCCGCCTTCCATAATGATTCCAGGAGAAACTTTTGGCAAGTTTTTAAAATTGGCAATTGCAGTTGGTAAATGATCATCATCATTAAATGGTGGATATTTTCCACCCCAAGCATTATATCCCCAATCAACAATTAATTTTTCATTAGTTTCCTTATGAATTAAAAATGCAGGACCATGATCTCTACACCAAGCATCATTTGTAGGATGTAAATGAAAAACAATTTGTTTTTCATCAATTCCATAAATAGGGAGCTGCAGAAGAATAAATTGTTTTAATTCTTCATTATTCACATTTATGTAAACTTTTTCACCTTTCGAAATTTCACGTATTAAAGCAAAATATTCGGGATACATTGCATGTAATTTATCTCCTTGCCATGAATGATCGTTGTGAGGAAAAGTAATCCAAGTAGCTTCATGAGAATGCCATTCGGCGGGAAAATAATACTTATTTTGCTTCGGAATCATGAGTAATTTTTTCTAAAATAATGCGAAGTCCTTCAACAGTTATGTGCTGATTGACTTCTGTAAAATGATCTTGCAAGGGAGTTAAAATGGAAGAAAGACCACCTGTAGCAATCACTACTAATTGATCTCCTTTTTGATCTTTAACTCGAGCAATCATTTCCTTTACCATACCCACATAACCCCACAAAATTCCAGATTGGATTGCAGAGACGGTATCAGTACCTAATGGTTTTGTAGGCATTTCTAATGGTACTTCGGGTAACTGGGCGGTTTGAGAAAACAGGGATTTTACTGCTGTTTTTAATCCAGGTGCAATCGAAACTCCTTCAATTTGTCCTTTTTCATTGACTAAAGTAAAGGTTAAGGCTGTCCCAAAATCAACTACTAATACATCGGATTTGTAGGTTACAAATCCGTACACAGCATTTGCAATTAAATCAGTTCCTATTTCATCTTGTGCAATTATTTGTATTGGTAATTGATGATAATAATCACTCCCTAATACTACAATTTTGCGACCCAACCAATTTTCAATTCCTTTTTGTACTTGAGGAAGTACACCAGGTACGACAGAAGAAAGAATCACATTTTCTGGAAGGTTGTATCCTCTTGTATTCCAACCATCACGTACCCACTCCTCCACTTTTTTTGCCGACCATGGTTGATGCGTTCTGGTTCGAAAGGTTTCTATCCATTTCGAATCTTGATAAATACCCAACACGATGTCGGTATTTCCTATATCAATAACTAATATCATTTTACGGTTTTTGGGGTAAATCTTTTGCTAATCCTGCCGACAAAATTGGAAAACGCAGCCAGGATTTGGGATCTAAACTATAATCATCTACATGAAAACCTGGTGCATAACGCTCTCTTTTCCATTGATTTCTTGCCCAAAGTCTAAAATAACGATCGGCAAATTCCCATAATTTCTCCTTTGAATAGTTTGCATCATAAACTTCAATCAACTCTCTATATACTAATTCTGGAGAATTTTTGTTCCTAAAAGCTGATTTTTCTATAAAATTCAAAATTGGATAAGGCATTAAATCCTCTTCATCTACCTGCTTTGTTTCCAAAGGTCTCAATTCTGCACTTGGTTCTAAATCATTCACAAATTTCAATTGACTTAAACTCAACTGTCCATCTACACCCACTTTCTCCATCCATTTTAACCACTCTCGAATATACGTTTTATCGATGCCTGATATTGGAGAAATGGAACCAGAGGTATCGCCATCCATCGTTGCATATCCAACACTAGCCTCTGAACGATTAGAAGTTGCCAACAATAGTGCATTTTGAATATTTGCCAACATCCAAGCAGATGGTGCTCTTACTCTGGCCTGAACATTCTGTAAAGTAATGTCATCTGTTTGCCATGTTAATTCTCTTCCAATAGCCCCTTCAATTAAATTCCGATATTCTGCAACAATCTTATCTATTTCTATTTCATAATGTGTACTTCCAACGTTTTCAGCCAATTTTTTGGCTGAATTTCGGGTTTCTTCCGAAGAGTTTTGTGTGCCTTGATATACGGTAGTAAGCGCTTTTTGTATTATACCTTTTACATCAACACATGCTTGAATCGATTTAAAGTACTTTAAAGATTTCTTTACTCCTTCTAACCCTAAATCCCTAATTGCCAATTGTATCGATAAATAACACAAAGAGGCAATTGCTGAAGAATCTGCCCCACCTGATAGTGATAAAACCCATCCATTGGAATACGATTTACGCATATAATCCCACAAGGCCAAGGATACACTTCTTGCAAACTCTTCTTCTTTAATAAATGCAGATTCAAATTCATTACCCACATGCATTATATTACCTGCTTTTGTAGAAGGAGTAAAATTAATTTGAATAACCGATGGATCAGAATTACTTTGTTTACTTGAAAAAGAAACATTACAACCTGTCCAATTAAACTCTTCGAAGGAAAAACGATGCGTTTCAGCTATTTTTTGTCCCTTTTCATACACATAGGCATCACCATCAAAAATTGTTCTTCCCGACTCATTTCCCAATAAATTAGCAAATACATAAACTCCATTTACGATTTCGGATCCTTCTTTTGCAATCGATTGACGAATTAAATTTTTCCCAAAACTAAAATGTGATGCCGTTGGATTACAAATTAAATTGGCACCTCTTTTTGACAATTCATGGGCAGGTCTTTTATCCCCCTCCCAGGCATCTTGACAAATTTCAATCCCTAATCTTACTCCATCAAATTCTAATAAATAATCACCAAAAGGCACCTTATCTCCATTGAAATCAACAGCTACACGGCCATTTTTTTCCCATGCAGTAAACCATCTTGGCTCATAATGGACTCCATCATTCGCTAAAAATTGTTTCGGGATAAATGCAACTACTTTTTGTTGAAACAAAATGGCTGCTACGTTGTATAATTTATCCTCAATCCAAAAAGGGACTCCGACTACCACAATTGTCTGATTAACTCTTTGGGCTAATTTCAACAATGATTCATGTGCTTTTTGAGTTGTAAATTTCGACAAGAATTGATCTTCACAACCATATCCTGTCAGACACATTTCTGGATAACAAATCAAATCATAGCCTTTTTGAGTAAGCATATTAAAAGATTCTTCAATTCGTTGAAGATTACCTTCCCAATCCAAAGGAATTTGATTAACCGTTACCGCAGCAAGAGAAAGTTGAGACATCTTATCTTGATTTCTTCGTTGTATTGTTGATTTTTGGTCCCCATACTTTAAACCAAGGCTTCTTCGCCTCAATTTGGTTTGGACCAGCACCTGCCACTTGGGCAGTTCGAACATGTTTGTAACGAGAAGTATACATCCACGACATGGCTGCTCGGGGCCTAAAATACCGATCACCATGACGATGTTCTACGCGCACTCTACAGGTGGTACGAGGACAACGCGCCGACCAACAAGATGAAAGCATAAAAACCAATCCAAGGACCAGCAAATAAACTAAACTCCTACATTTCAAAACTATGAACATTCCTAAACAATAAACGTTATGTATATGAACGAATTTAGATTAGTTAAATTTCACACAAAGCTTTAATTTTGTAAAAATAAATCAGCTTGTGCATACAAACTTCAAAGATATAAAAAACTCAGCAGATACGATGGAAATTACCTACCCTGTAATGGAATCTTTTTATACCATCCAAGGAGAAGGACATTTTCAAGGACATGCCGCCTATTTTATTCGTTTAGGAGGATGTGACGTGGGGTGCCACTGGTGTGATGTAAAGGAAAGTTGGCCGATAGACACACACCCAAAAGTTTCTATTCATCAATTAGTAAATGAAGTTTTATCTACACCCTGTAAAATTGTTGTTATTACCGGTGGAGAACCCTTAATGCATGATTTATTCCCACTAACACAGGCTTTGAAAGAGGCAGGCTTAAGAACACACATCGAAACTTCCGGTGTTGGAAAGGTAACAGGCCTTTGGGATTGGATTTGTTTTTCACCAAAGAAATTCAAAGATCCTAATCCGGCAATATTTTTAATAGCAAATGAACTTAAAATCGTTGTTTTTAATAAATCAGATTTGAAATGGGCCGAAACATTTATAAAAGATATGCCAAATGGATGTCGATTATTATTACAACCAGAATGGTCGAAGAGAGAGGAAATAAATCCATTAATTGTCGATTTTGTAAAACAAAATCCTCAATGGAACATTTCTATTCAAACGCACAAGTATTTACAAATTCCTTAAAATGATTAAACTTTTCATCATTGGAAGTTTATTTTCATTCTGCGATTCCACAAACATCGCCAAACAAACCGATATTTCGAACGTTAATTCTTACCATTCTCAATATTTTCCTCAATTTATTGAGTCGACGCAGGAAATATTTTTTACTATTCGAAAAAACAAAGGTGATCACGAAGATATATATGTTTCCAAAGTTTGGCAAGGCGCCGCCTTGCCTCCTTCTACTATTGGAACCTTAAATACTCCTTTATTCAATGAAGGCACATGTACTTTTAGTGAGGATGGACAAACAATAATCTTCTCTGCTTGCGATTATCCAAATTCAAAAGGTGGTTGTGATTTATACGAGAGTAATCGGATAAACAATCAGTGGAGCATCCCTAAAAATCTTGGATTTTTTATCAATTCTAGAGAATGGGATGGCCAACCGCATTTAACCAATCATGGTAAAACAATTTATTTTTCATCAGAACGAGCTGGAGGTTTAGGTAGCAGAGATTTATGGGTAAGTGAAAAAGACCAGCATGGTGTTTGGGGAATTCCTAAAAATCTCGGTCCCAATATTAATTCCTCTGCGAATGAAATGGGACCATATCGGATCAAAAACAAACAAATTCTTTTGTTTTCAAGTGATCGAAAAGGAGGAAAAGGCAAATTAGACTTTTACCAGAGCCTAAATGAAGAAAATGAATGGAGTAATCCAAGCAATTTAGATCTCCTAAATACGAAAGAAGACAATGCAGGTATTTGTTTAGGCAGCAGGCCGAATGAATTTTTTGTAACCGAAAGTAATACGAACAAAAATCCTTCTGAAAAAATCTATAGTATTATATTACCTGACTCTATTTGGTTAAAAAATAAACCTAAGGCACAAATAAAAGAGATTTCTACTGCAAAGCAACTATTTTCTGACATCTCATTTACTGATATTTATTTTGCAAATAACAAATGGGATTTGCCTTCAATAATCCCTAATAGTTTAATAAAACTATTCCAATATTTATCAGAAAATTCAACAGTAAAAATCATTATCGAAGGCCATTCTGATGAAACTGGTAAGGCAAAAAGCAATATTATTCTTTCAGAAAAACGCGCATTATCGGTCAAAAAATACTTGATCCAACAAGGCATTTCTGCAGATCGCATGCAAATCAAAGGCTTTGGACACCTTAAACCTAAATCTAAAGAATTAGCAGGGAATCGGAGGATAGAGGTGAAGCAACTTTAATTGTTAATTGTTAATTAAACAATTTTTTATTTTTTAGGCGACATTTTAAACGGATTAATTTACAATTCACAATTAACAATTATTTTTTCTTCCTTCTTATTTTTTTCTTCTTACTTTTAGTTTTCAACTTCCCACTCCGCTCATCTTTCTTTTTTAAAGCATGAAGCAATGAGTCTGTTAAATCTTCTTTAAAAAGTGGTCGAATAAGTACTGTAGAAATTCCATGACCAAGAATGCCTAATTCTTTGGCTGCTGCATACGATACATCAATCATTCTCGATTTTTTATGAGGACCTCGATCATTGATGCGTACATAAGTAATGCGATTTGTGTGTACAGATTTTACTTGAACCCAAGTTCCCATGGGCAAGGTACGATGCGCAGCAGTGTATTTATAAGGATGAAAACGTTCCCCACTACTTGTTTTCCGACCAGCTAATTTTTTACTATAATAAGAAGCTGTTCCAGAATGCCAATGACCATCTGATTTAGTTTTAAATACGTTTGTAAATTGAACAAGTACAACGATTATAAACCAGAAAAAATATTTTTTTGTTAAAAACATAAGGACAAAGGTAGCCCTATTATCCCGAAAAATAAAAAACCTGAGATTTTCATCTCAGGTTTTAATATATTTTCAGCACATAAACCTTCAGGTCTCTGAGCTTGTCGAGGGGCACTTCGCTCGACCTCTGGCTCCAGTGTAAACCTCATTCCTTATAACTCATACCTTACACCTAACTCCTTCTTCCTTCTTCCTTCTTCCTTCTTCCTTCTTACCTATTACTTATCTCCACAAACGCTCTTGGCGTTGCACCAGTATAAATTTGACGAGGACGACCAATTGGTTCCTTGTTTGCTCTCATTTCTTTCCACTGTGCAATCCAACCTGGTAAACGACCTATAGCAAACATTACAGTAAACATATTAGTTGGAATACCTAATGCACGATAAATAATTCCTGAATAGAAATCTACGTTTGGATATAACTTACGAGCAACAAAATACTCATCACTTAAAGCCGCTTGCTCTAAACGAGAAGCAATTCCTAGAACAGGATCATTTACACCTAATGCTTTTAAGACATCATCAGCCGCTTTTTTAATGATTTTAGCACGTGGATCAAAGTTTTTGTACACACGGTGACCAAAGCCCATCAAACGGAAGCCAGAATTTTTATCCTTAGCCATCGCAATGTATTTCTCTGTGTCTCCACCATCTGCCTTAATAGCTTCCAACATCTCAATTACTTCTTGATTCGCACCACCATGTAATGGTCCCCAAAGAGCATTGATACCAGCTGAAATAGATGCATATAAACTTGCATGAGAAGATCCTACTAAACGTACTGTAGATGTAGAACAATTCTGCTCGTGATCGGCGTGTAAGATTAATAATTTATTTAATGCTTTAGAAACAATTGGATCTACTTGATAATTAGAACCAGGAGTCTTAAACATCAATTGCAAAAAGTCAGAACAATAATCCATCGATTTTTCCGGCTGATTAATTCCTTCTCCAATCGACTTTTTATAATACCATGTCGCCATGATAGGTAATTGAGCTATTAAACGCAAAATGCTTTTCTCAGGATCCTCATTTCCATCTGCATCATAAAATGCCGACATCGAACCTACCAAAGCTGCGATTTCACACATTGGATGTCCTTCTTTTGGAAATGCGTTAGAAACTTTCACAATCGAATCATTAACGACAGCCTCTGCCTTAATAGCATTAGAAAAGCCATCTAATTGAGATTGTGTTGGTAACTCACCATGAATTAACAAATAAGCAACTTCTAAAAAAGTAGCCTTATCAGCTAATTCTTCAATTGAATATCCTCTGTAACGTAAAATACCTTTCTCTCCGTCTAAGAAAGTAATAGCACTTTTAGTTGCACCAGTATTTTTAAATCCTGGATCATACGTTACATATCCTGATAAATCACGAAGCTTGGCAATATCAATTGCTTTCTCGTTTTCAGAACCTGATAATGTAGGTAGTTCAAATGATTTACCGTCTACATTAATAACTGCGTTTTGCGACATAATTGTTTAAATTATACTTAATCGAAACTATGATTTTTTTAAGACAGTTTGGCACTGTTTTCAAAATTCAATCTACTAAGATAATACGTAATTTTGAAACCTTGCTTACCTTTATGAATCCAAAATAAAATAATTTAATTTTCACAACTTTTTCTTAAAAAAGTTCAATAAAATTTGGCCAAATGCACAACTTAGCTGAAAAAATTAACAAGTATTCTTTTTCATCCAAAGATCGATTTCTAAGATATGTACAAATCGATACCCAGTCGGACCCTAATGCAACTTGTTTTCC
>JACCDK010987501.1_pt1 | contig 24561 bp, 29 predicted proteins | sample 7445871 | NCBI WGS metagenome assembly JACCDK01 (sample SAMN15323436, study PRJNA562643) | freshwater metagenome | isolation source: river surface water | place: USA:Blue River Watershed | collected 2017-08-15 | reverse complement strand
GAATGAGGTCATCATCGTGGAATGTCACACCGTAGGCACCACGTGCTGCCAGCTCATTGACTGTGCGGACAGGATCTAGCGCATCGCGGGTTGCATCTCCGAAGGGGTCACGAGCCTGCCAGCCGACGGTCCAGAGGCCGAAGGTGAACTTATCTGCCGGTGTTGGGGTTACTGACATGGACTTCTCCCGTTATCTCGTGGGGCAACCTGCTCGGTTGCCCTCGGTTGCGCTCGGTTTTACCTATGGCGAACTTACCCGTAACCTTGGCCAATAGCCACAGGATTTAAATAACATTTCTGTGACTGTGCGCGTTAAGACAAGACAGACACTCTTTTGCGGGAGTGGTGAAATGGCAGACACGCAGGTCTTAGGAACCTGTGTCTTCGGACGTGCGGGTTCAAGTCCCGCCTCCCGCACCAGTACTACAACCACTCGTAGATATATATCGAGGTTAGGTAACCACCATGGCTAAACCATCGCGTGCCAAAGTCAAGAAACTTCAATCAGAGGCGATGAAGGCTGCCGCAGAACGTCGAGCTGAGAAAGCTGCAAGTAAGTGCGCAGTTACCCGTGGAGAAGTTGATCTCGATAAATATGCCGAAGTCGATCAGGAATGGGTTGCGATTGGAATAAGTGCGCCGGCGCGACGAGCGCTCATTGATGAAGGTTATTACGCATTATCTGATCTTCGTAAAGCATCACTGAGCGCTCTGAAAGAACTTCATGGGGTTGGACCTAATGTCATCCGCATTCTCGTGGCTGAGATGAAGAAGCGAGATATCGAATTTAGAAGTAAGTAGTTACTCGTCTACTTGCTCTGAAATTTGCTCTTCAACCGTTTCACGCTTGACCAAGAGCTCTGCGATTGTATGGCCAATGAGTGCACCGAGCAGCTGTGCTGCGATAAATACCGGCACCGATGCGATTGCAATTCCAGAGAAAGACTCTGTGAGGGATCGCCCAAAAGTAATTGCTGGGTTTGCAAAGCTAGTCGAAGAGGTGAAGATATATGCCCCGCCAATCCAGAGCGGAACAAGCCAGTATGCATTCTCTCCTCGGCCCTGATTCTTTGCGATAAATATCGTTGCAACCAAACCTGCCGTTGCGACAATCTCGCTTAAGAATAAGTAACTGCCATCGCGTTCAAAGGTAGATGGTGAAATGAGGTCGCGGCTAAAGAGGGCGTTGGCAAGAATGGCACCCGATGCCGCCCCTGCAATCTGCACGATCGAAAATGTCACCAGATGCAGAGTTGATAGCTCGCGGCGAATAAATGCAATTAAGAGAACAACTGGATTGAAATATGCACCACTGACTGGCGCCAATAGCCAAATTACAAGGCCGAGAATTAGCACTGTTGCAAATGTATTGACCAGTAGCTGCAGAAGAACATCACGGGTAAGGCTCTGGGCCATAATTCCAGAACCAACGACAGTAGCTGTAATCAGTGCTGTTCCTAAGAACTCGGCGAAGTGTGCGCGAAGATGCATGGCGTTAGGCTAGCAATTCTGCAAGGAGATTTTCGACGCGCACCTTGATTTCATCGCGAATAACTCGAACGCTTTCAATGCCTTGGCCTGCTGGATCTTCAAGGACCCAATCTTCATAACGCTTTCCGGGATAGAAGGGGCAGGCATCTCCGCAACCCATCGTGATGACTGCATCAGATTGTTGCACCGCCTCAGGTGTCAAAATCTTTGGGGTGTTACTTGAGATATCAATGCCGAGCTCTGCCATAGCTTCGACTGCAACAGGATTAATTGAATCCTTCGGTGCAGAGCCTGCAGAGAGAACATCTACGCGACCTTGTCCTAGATGATTCATAAATCCTGCAGCCATCTGTGATCGTCCCGCGTTATGTACGCAGACAAAGAGAACGCTTGGCTTGCTCTGTGAAGTAGATTCAGAAATAGTCATGCCCGAGAGGTTACCTCCCGGGCATGAACTAACGGTTAACGTCTGGCTAATTTAGTAGGGAAAGTCCCACCAAGATTGCACCGATGGTTCCAAGAACTGCAATCCCTGCCTTGCTCGCCATAAAGCCATGGAGGGGCTTAATAAAGGTCATCCCGATAACGATTACTCCGGGGATGATGATCAGGAGTGAACGGGATGCAATCCCTGCATCGGCATTTTGATAGCGCCAGTTAATGAGCCCTACTGCAAGCAGTAGGTATCCACCCATACGGTAGTTATTGCGCAGCGTCTGATTCATTATTTTCCATCCCATAGTGCAAGCTCGGCGGCAAATGTATCAAGGCCCATCGGTCCGATACGTAAGGCGTGCGCATGGAACTTCTTCAATGAGAATTGATCGCCAAGACGCTTCTTGGCATTCTCGCGCGCTGCAATCCACTCGCGCTCTCCTACCTTGTAAGAGATCGCCTGACCTGGCCATCCAAGGTAACGATCTGTCTCACTCGTTGCGTGGTGCTCATCAAGAAGTGCCTTATTCATCAACGCTTCGCGGCCAGAGACTGCATCCCATACGCGACCATTTTCATCGGTATATCCAAGGTGCATTCCGATATCGATCACGATACGTGTTGCACGCAAGGCTTGTGCTGAGAGGAATCCCATCTCAATTCCTGGCTCATCAAATGCACCGAGATCATCCATAAAGCGCTCTGCATAGAGCGCCCAACCTTCGCCGTAACCGCTAATCCATGCACCAAAGCGCTGGAAGCGAGAGAGGCGTTCGCGTTCAATAACCGATGTTGCAATCTGTAGATGGTGGCCAGGAACTGCTTCGTGGTACCAGGTTGATGCAAGGTGCCACCAGCTGACTTCATCTTTTCCAAGAAGTGGAAGCCATGTCGTTCCAGGACGTGACATATCTTCACTTGGAGGCATGTAGTACGGAGCCGATGCGCTGCCCTCTGGTGCAATACGTGCATCGCAGAACTTCATACGATCATCGATATCAAAGTGTGTGCCATCCATCTGTGCGACAGCTGCTTCTGTGAAATCGAGAAGCTTCTTGATGATCGCTTCTTTTCCATGAATCTTGTATTCAGGTGCGTTATCTAGGTAATCGGCAACCTCGCGAAGAGTCTTTGCATCAGGCTTGATCTTTGCTGCAACCTTCCACATACGTTCGGTGATCTGGGCGAGATCGGCAAGACCCCACTCATATGTTGCTCGAAGATCAAGGTTTGCACCGGTGTAATAACGCGCCCAGACTGCATAGCGCTCGGCACCCACCGCATCATTTGGAGTAGCAAGTGCCATATAGGTTCCGCGCAAATATTTTGCTGTCTCTGCAGAAGATGCAGCAGCTGCTTTGGCAGCCTCATGAATTGCTGGGTACTTGCCATCTGGATCGAAGGCCTTTGCCATTGCGGCATATCCGCCATCTGCATAACCTTCGAGCTGCTTTGCAATTCCATCGATCTGACGCTGGGCAACAGTCTTGCCCTTCTTTGCCAAGGTATCGATCGTTGAGACCCAGCTCAGGTGAGCCTTATCTACCGCCAATAAACGCTTGGCAATATTTTCGAAATCTGCCGCGCTCTCCTTTGGCATCATCTCAAAGACCTGGCGAATATCTGCAGGCGGTGAAGTGAGGACATTGAATGAAAGGTGTGATTCAAAAGAGTCATGGAGTTCAAGGCTTGAGGTAAGGCGCTCGACCATGACCGACTTTGCTACGCGATCAATCTCATCGATAGGTTCTAGCCCGGCTAACTCTGCAAGTGTGGCTCGTGTGAGCTCTGCTTCGACTGCGCGACCTGCGATTGAGAAATCATCGAGCTGATCATTGAGATCTGTCATACCTAAATAGGTAGAGCCCATTGGACTTAGCCGTGCAGCTTTTTCTACATATGAATCTGAGAGGGCAAATATTGGTGAGCGATGTGTAGTCATTGGCAGATCTTATATTTAAAGAAGAGAAAAAGTAAGGGTGAGCGCTTTCGCGCTCACCCTTACTTTACTTTCAGTAATGCAGCAGATTAGTGATCTGCAGCCATTCCTTCAGCGTGTGACTTCATGCGTGCAATCTTGAGGATTGTGAGACCGAATACGCACTTCGCCAAAACGTCTGCGAGTGTGTATCCAACCTGGATAGCAACGAATGAAGATGCTGACTCATCACCAACGATGTTGAAGATGTAAGCAATTGGATATACGCCCCATGTAGCGATCAAGAGAAGGCGTAGACGCTTTACAGTGTCTGCAACGCCTGCTGGCTGACGATCAAGGGACTTGGTGAGCTCTACGAATAGTACGTAGAGAATGTAGATGAATGGGATTGTTGAAAGAACACCGTAGAGAACCTGTGTGTTCTGATCAGATGAGATTTCGCCTGGGTAACCAAGAGCGATCATCGCAGCTGATGCTGGAACAAGGCGCATGATGAGTGACTTTGCAACTTCCTTTGCAAGTGCAAGTACTGCAATAACTTCAACAAGAAGTAGTGGCACAGTAAGTAGCCAGTCAACGTAGCGGTATGCCTCGTTGAATGAACCCTGAGCGCCTGAGATATCGACCTTCATCATCTCTGATGACTCACCGAATGAGTTGAAAATTCTCCAGTAGTGGTATCCAGCGATGAATGTAACCATCGATGACATTACGAGAGCGTTGCGGTACTTAGGTAGCACGCGTGACTGTGACACTAATGTGTAGATAGTGCATGCGAGCATAGAAACAAGTCCGAACGAGAATACGTTGTAGACGAGGTTCCATTGATTTTGATCAAGAGTTACCATGTAAAACATCCTCCGTGGGGCGTTTTGAAAACTCCGCGGACCGGGCGGCCCGTGAAATCGACTCGCGGTGCCGTCCTCGAGGAACCTCACCGTTATTCGATGCGTACGATTGTGAACCCCTTCACACGACTTTGCACCTCTATACGATGCTTTTTTCCTACTTTTTCTAGACTTTTTTTCTAAAATGAGCGTGAGGTCGCCCCTGGATCACACTAGCCACGCCTCAATGGCCCTCTGCCTGCCTTGACTGAGGTCGTAGATGAGAGGCCCTATGGTTGATGCATGAGCCTTCCTCATCTCACCGAGCCCGCGCCCATTGCTCCCCCAAAGCTTCGTGGGTGGTTCCACTTAGGGGCAACGCCGGCGGTCATTATCGCCTCGCTCGTTCTCTTTATCCTGAGCAAGGAGTCGCTCAAATTCGCAGTAGCCCTCTACTCGATCACCGCGATCACTCTCTTTAGCGTCTCGGCCATCTATCACCGCGTCCCGTGGTCTCCGGCGAAGAAGAAGATCTGGCGACGCTGGGATCACGCCAATATCAATCTCTTGATCGCAGGCTCTTACACCCCCTTTGCCATGACCCTCCTTGAAGGACGCGATCGCACCATCTGCCTGAGCATCGTCTGGATTGGGGCACTGATCGGAGTGGCTATGCGCGTCTTCTGGGTAGGAGCCCCGCGCTGGCTCTATGTCATCAACTATCTCGCCCTCGGCTGGGTCGCAGTGTTCTATACGCCCCAGCTCTATAAAGAAGGTGGCCTCTGGGTTCTCATTCCGATTCTGATCGGTGGCCTTCTCTATTCAGTCGGTGCAATCTTCTATGCCCTGAAGAAACCTGGGACCAACGCGAAATACTTTGGCTTCCACGAGCTCTTCCACCTCTTTGTATTGGCAGCCTGGATTTCGCAATATATAGCGATCTCCTTTGCAATCTATCGCCACTAAGCGGCCTCACACGGAGTAGCAGCGCACTGAGCGTGCGGCTGGCCCAATGATCACCCTCTAGCTCACCGTCTAGACGGCTTTTGGAGAAGTGAACCTGTGCCCTAATCTATGGCCATGGCAAATGAGAAGAGCACCTTCCTTAATTGGGTAGGTTTTAAAGAGGGCGAAACAACGACACAGAACTCTGTCGATCGTATTCGCGAATTAGAGGCACAACTATCTGACCTCCGCTCTCGCCGCGACATCACATCTCTGAGCAAAGAAGAGTTTGAAATTCTTGCAACTGAGACAGCGATGACCATGATCAAATCTGCTCAAGCTCGCGAGCAGAAGGCTTTCTCATCTTCAGAACGCTTGGTAAGCGAGGCGAGCAAGAGCGCTCGCGAAACTCTCGAAGGAGCTGAAACTAAGGCCCGCGCACTTCTTTCAGGTGCTGAAGCTCGAGGACGTAAATACATCACAACCGCCGAAAGTGAAGCGGCAGAGATTATTTCGCAGGCAAATGCTGATGCCGAAGCTCTCTTTGATGAAAAGCGCCGCGAAGTAACAGCTTTGGCACAAGCTGCCCGCCGTGAAGGTGAGCGGATCATCTCTGAGGCACAAACTGAAGTTATTGAATATCGCCAGTGGCTCTCTCAGGTGATGTCAGAGGCTGAGCGCCTTAATCGCATTCAAACGCAATCACTTCACGCAGCAGAGACAGCGATCGCACAAGGTCGCGCAAGTCTTGAGACAGCATTTGCTCGACTCAATGATTTGCAGAAGAAGGTCAGTGAGAACTTAACAACCGATGGTGGACTCCTTCCGCAAGTTCCAAAGAAGGTAGTAAGCCAGCGCACCAAGCCCGCACTCGATGCTCCAAAGAAGAGCACAACAAAGAAGAGTGTAAAGAAAACTCCAGCTAAGCGTCGTTAAATTCTATGGCTACCAAACGCGGTATCCAGCACATCCCTGCAATTGATGGTCTTCGAGCAATTGCAGTTGCCGCAGTAATTTTCTATCACATTGGTTTTCCTTGGATACCTGGTGGATTTCTCGGTGTAGATCTCTTCTTCGTTATCTCTGGATATGTGATCACGCGTCTGCTTCTTGATTCCATTGCGCGCAGTGGCGGTTTAGATCTTCGCGGCTTCTATAAAGCGCGTGCGCGACGACTTCTGCCACCAATGATCTTTATGATCGTTGTGACCGCCTTCTACATCACGATCTGGGCGCAAGATTCAGTCAAGCGATTCCTTATCGATACCCCCTTTGCTCTATCCGGCAGCATCAATTGGTGGCTCGTTGCTAGAGAACAGGATTACTTTGAGGCAATCGGTAGGCCTCCACTGTTGCAGCACACCTGGTCGCTAGCTGTAGAAGCGCAGTTCTATCTGGTCTGGCCGCTCATATTGCTCCTTGTTCTTAAGCGCTTTGGCAAGAAGGTCATTCCAATTGCCGCTCTGACTATCGCGCTGATATCTGGAACGGTTCTCTTTTTAGTCTCCCTATCACTGGATGCCACAAGCAAGGTCAGCCATATCTACTTCGGTACAGATACTCATAGCATCGGTCTCTTCCTGGGGTCAGCACTTGCCGTCAGCTGGATTCCACAGAATTTCAAGAGTGAGGTATCAGATCGCGCGCAGAACTTCATCGACTTCATTGGCGTATTCGGATTCGTTGGCATCCTTGCATCTTTCCTCTTGATCGATGAGAGCTCACCTACTGCATACAAAATTGCATTCCCGCTGGCGGCAATCTTTGGCGTTGCCATCGTTACATCGATCGTTCATCCTGCATCTCGCTTTGCACCGATTCTCAACAACCGAGTACTGCTATGGATTGGTGAGCGTTCTTACGCAATCTATCTATGGCACTGGGTCGTCTTTCAAATTACGCGTCCTCGAGTAGATATCGATGGAGATGATTGGGCACTTATCGCACTGCGTATTCTGGTTGTTCTTGCCCTTGCAGATATCTCGCTCAAATTTGTAGAGCTTCCGATTCGTAGCGGCGCAGTCGAGTACTGGTTTAAGGGGATGAAGTACCGGACGGCACAGGTGAGAAAGCGTCAGAAGATTGCCGTCATTTCAGTTATTTCACTTCTTGTGATTTCACTGTCAGCACTTTCTGCCAACGCCATTGTTTCAAGTGATCGCAAAACCCAAGAATTTCAAGAATCGCTCAATGTTAAGCCGGAGGTAAATGACTCTGCGCTGATTGATACCGATCCTAGCCAGACGATTTGGCTCACCGGAGACTCCGTCATCCTCGGAATTCGAGCAGCCCTTGCTGAAATCAGGCCACTCCTTGTGGTCAATGCTCGAGTAGGGCGCGATTCCACTGAACTTCTGGCGGAGATGCAAAGGGATCTAGAGAAGGCATCTGGCGCTGCCGTTGTGATGGATCTAGGAAATAACGATCTACTTACCGAAGGCATCGTGCGTGAGATATTTGAATTGGTAAAAGATAGCCCCCGCGTAGTCGTAGTCAACACTGCAGTTCCGCGTCCATATCGCGATGCAAATAATGAATTAGTCGCAGAGCTTGCCCGCGAGTATTCAAATATCAGGGTTGTGGATTGGAATTCAATCTCTGAAGGTCGCCCTGAATACTTTGCGCCAGATGGTGTTCACCTTGTGCCCACTGGAGTGAGCGCCTACGTAATTGCGATTGACGAAGCGCTCAAATAAAAAACCCGCACCATAATCGATGCGGGTTTCTTATTTAATATTTTTTACTCAAAGACTCCAGGGAATCCGAAGGTATTTCCAACAGCTTCCTGTCCATCTGAGTAGACAGATGAAACTCTAAATGCTGTCTCTCCCGTTGCATCTGTCTTTGTGAAATCAACTGCTAGTTGATCTGCAGGAACTTCAGACTTAACTGCCCACTCACCGCGGTTGACGCGAACTTCAACTTTGTATCCAGTAAGTCCGGCAGAAGCTGCAGGTGCCTTCCATGTGATTGACATGATTGTCTTTGCAGAATCTTTCCAATTTCCAACAGTCTTTGGACCTTCAACAGCTGCAACTGGCTCAGATGAAGCATCTGAAGTTGGCTCAGCACTTGGCTCAGCAGTTGGCTCTTCTGTCGCCATTGCAGATGCAGATGCCGCAGGAGCTGGTGTTGCCTCATCGCTGCTGCTATCTGGACGAGTGATGACCACAACTGCGAGAAGAATAATTCCGACGATGATCGCTGCAAGGACCTTGCCTGATGCACCCTGCTTAGGGGCAGCTGCCTTTGCTGGCTTTGCAGGTGCGGCAGCACTCTTAGTTACAGGCTTTGGAGTTGATGTGACATCAACGCGAGCTGCACCCAGAGTAGATGATGATGGAACTGGTGGAATCACAACAGAGGAGGCCGCTGTTGCGCGCTTCTTCACTGCAGACTTCTTTACAGTCTTCTTCGCAGCCGACTTCTTGACGGCGCTCTTCTTCACTGCAGACTTCTTTACAGTCTTCTTTACTGCGCTCTTCTTCGCGACAGACTTCTTTGCAACGGCCTTCTTGGCTGTTGACTTCTTGGCGACAGACTTCTTTACTGCGCTCTTCTTGACGGCTGCCTTCTTGGCAGCAGGTTTCTTCTTGACGGCCACAATCACTCCTTGCTTCGGGTGATCTAAGTTTAGCCTAGCCCCGCCACCATTTTTCTTACATGCGGGGCGATTGCTCGAAGTGCTTTGCCGCGATGGCTAATCGCATCCTTCTCTTCTGCGCTCATCTGCGCACTTGAAATGCTGTAACCAAGCGGGGAGAAGATTGGATCGTATCCAAATCCATTCTCACCCACTGGGTGATCGAGAAGCGTGCCCATAAATCTTCCCTCTTCACAGTGGCTAGTACCGTCGACAAGAGCCAGGGCAGCTACGCAGATAAAGTAGGCAGAGCGTTCTTGGCCCTTCACATCTTTCATCTGCTCTAAGACTTTATTGAGATTTGCTTCATCATCACCATGAACGCCAGACCATCGAGCTGAGTAGATTCCTGGATCTCCGCCGAGTGCATCGACACAGAGACCGCTGTCATCTGCAATCGCTGGAAGACCAGTGGCAGCAGATATCTGACGGGCCTTTAATAAGGCATTTTCTTCAAATGTCGAACCTGTCTCTTCAACATCGGCAAGATCTGGAAATTGATCAAGGCCAACGAGTTCAATTTCACCAGGAGCAATCTCTTCGAGGATGCGGCGAAACTCTTCTATCTTTCCCTTATTGCGTGTGGCTAGAAGAAGTTTTTTCATATCGCCAAGAGTTACTGTGCCAGAGCGTTCTTTTGAAGTGTTGTCAGATCAGCACATCCAGCAAGAGCGAGATCAAGGAGTGAATCAAGGAGTCCTCGATCAAATGGAGCACCCTCTGCAGTTCCCTGAACTTCAATAAAACGTCCATCTCCGCTACAGACAACATTCATATCTGTCTCAGCGCGTACATCTTCTTCATAACAGAGATCGAGCATCGGCACGCCATCGATTATTCCAACGCTGACTGCTGCAACAGAATCTGCAAGTGGCTTTGCCCCTGCCTTAATGTGTCCTTGCTTCTGCGCCCACGAGATTGCATCGGCGAGTGCAACGTAAGCACCGGTGATTGCAGCTGTTCGTGTTCCACCATCTGCTTGTAGTACATCACAGTCAATCACAATTGTATTTTCACCAAGCTGGGCGACATCGACGATTCCTCGAAGTGAGCGACCGATGAGGCGTGAAATCTCTTGTGTGCGACCGCCAAGTTTTCCCTTCACTGATTCACGATCTGAACGTGTGTGTGTTGCGCGTGGAAGCATTGAGTATTCAGAAGTTACCCAACCTTTGCCAGAATCTTTTAACCAACGAGGTACACCTGGAGTAAAGGAAGCAACACAGAGAACACGTGTCTTTCCAAACTCAACAAGGACTGAGCCTTCTGCATGATCTAACCAACCACGAGTGATCTTGATTTCGCGCAGATCTTTATTGCTACGTCCATCGATGCGTGTCATGTGTCCTCTTTACTTTTCTTGGAGCGTTGTTATTCGGTTAGTTGAGATCTTGATGAAGTACATGGCCAACTTCTGGCCCTAAGAATCGTCGTGCAAGAACTTCAAAGCTCTTGGCATCGCCGGTAGCTAAGAATTTATGGTCTGCAGGGCCCGCTGATGCGCTTCGAAGCTGATCAGTTTCAACGAGTGTGCGGTAGAGATCTTTTGCTGTCTCTTCCGCACTTGAAACTAGCGAGACTCCATTTCCAACTACGTAAGAGATAACGCCTGTAAGTAATGGGTAGTGGGTGCAGCCCAAGACGAGGGTGTCAACATCTGCATCAATAATCGGCCTGAGATAGGTGCGGGCAATCTCTGTAATTTCCGGGCCAGATGTCTCACCACGTTCTACAAATTCTACAAATCGTGGACATGCCACATCTGTAATCTCTAGATGGGGTGCTGCAGCAAATGCATCTAAATAGGCGCGAGAATCGATAGTTGTTGCTGTTCCGATAACTCCGATACGACCTGTACGTGTTGCTGCAACTGCGCGACGAACAGCAGGTTGAATTACTTCAATAACTGGAACTGAGTAACGCTCACGTGCATCGCGTAACATTGCAGCACTGGCTGTATTACATGCGATCACGACAGCTTTAACACCCTGATCTATCAAGAAATCGATTGTCTCTAAAGAAAAATCGCGAACTTCGGCAAGTGGGCGTGGACCATATGGTCCACGAGCGGTATCGCCAATATAGATTGTTGATTCGTTGGGAAGCTGGTCAAGGATTGCTCGTGCAACAGTTAGCCCGCCAACTCCAGAATCGAAGATGCCAATTGGTGCCGAGCTCATGCCCAAAGGGTACCGTCTAATCCCTCCGTGGCTTCATCTACATTCGAACCATAAACACCAGTGGAGAGATATTTCCATCCCCCATCGCAGACGATGAAGGCGATATCCGCGCGCTTACCCTCACGGAGGGCTTCATTTCCGATTGCAATAGCTGCGTGAAGAATTGCTCCAGTTGATATGCCTGCGAAAATTCCTTCGACTTCAAGAAGCTCGCGTACTCGTCGCACAGAATCTTCTGCACCTACTGAAAAACGTCGAGTAAGAATTGATGCGTCATAGAGTTCAGGAACAAAACCTTCATCGATATTACGAAGTCCATAAACCAATTCACCGTAGCGAGGTTCTGCAGCAATTACTTGAATATCTGGATTCTTCTCACGCAAATAAGCACCTGCACCCATAAGCGTTCCAGTTGTACCAAGGCCTGCAACAAAGTGAGTAATCGTTGGAAGGTCTTCGAAGAGTTCAGGACCAGTTGAGTTGTAATGCGCTGCAGTATTTGCAGGATTTCCATATTGATAGAGGAATACCCACTCAGGGTTGGCTGCAGCAAGTTCTTTGGCAACGCGCACTGCCTCATTGGAACCACCGGCAGCAGGTGATGAGATGATCTTTGCTCCCCACATCTCTAGAAGCTGTCTACGTTCAGGGCTGGTGTTCTCTGGCATCACGCAGATTAGGTTGTAGCCACGGACCTTAGCCGCCATCGCAAGAGAGATTCCTGTATTTCCACTTGTGGGTTCAAGAATTGTTGAACCTGGTTTTAACTGTCCGCTCTTTTCGGCTGCATCTAACATTGAGAGCGCTGTGCGATCTTTAATTGATCCCGTTGGATTGCGATCTTCCATCTTGGCCCATAAACGCACAGTTGGCGAAGGAGATAACTTAGGAAGACCTATAAGGGGCGTATGCCCTACTGAATCTGCAAGTGAATCAAAGCGAGCCACCGAATTAACCGCCGGCGACTGCAGGAAGAATCGTTATTGAATCTCCATCTTTAACTTGTGCTTCAAGGCTTCCAAGGAAGCGCACATCTTCATCATTGATATAGATATTGATAAATCGTCGGAGCGCACCATCTTCAAGGAGACGTTCACCAATTCCTGGATAGTTGGCATCGAGATCTGCGATCAAAGCTCCAAGGTTTGCACCCTCTGCTTGAACGCTCTTCTGATCCTTTGTATACGGACGAAGGATTGTGGGGATTCGAATATCGATGCTCATGGTGCAATTATGGCGAAAATATGAGTTATTCGGTAATTGAAACTTCTTCCTCGGTGACTACGCCCTCAATAATGCGGAAAGAGCGGAATTCGATCGCAGGTGCAATCTCTTCGCGAGTAGAGACGAGCACGTAATGGGCTCCCGGTTCGCCTGCGTAGGCGATATCGGTCCGCGACGGGCGAGCTTCAGTCTCGGTATGAGAGTGGTAGATGACCACAATCTCTTCATCGTTATCGTCAATCTCACGATAGAGGGCGAGCAAATCTTTCGGATCAAATTCATAGAAGGTTGGGCTATGCGCAGCGTTGATCATCGGTTTTAAACGCAAGGCTTTATCAGAACCCGCCGGTCCAAGGATGACACCGCAGCACTCGTCGGGATACTCCTGACGTGATTGTTCGACGATTGCATCGACAAATGCGCGAGAAATTTCTAACATGAGAGGAATAGTACAGTCTTACTCATCCATCAGCGCAGATAGCAGTGACTCTTGCAACCAACCAAGCCATGTGTAGACGGCAAATACTCCGCGCATTGGATCATCTGGAGCCAGCAACTCGAGCTGCTCTGATGAGTTCTGATCGACTTTGAGTCGAACTCCCAACGCTAAGCGAATGTCATTGAGCGCTCCCAGCCATGCATTTGCGCTGTCGTGATCTAGATCAACAATTGCATCATCTGAACTCTTTAAGTGCATCCGCATAGACATTGCATGCGCTTGTTTCTTGCCGCGAAGAGTTGACTCTGTATATCGACGAAACTCACTTGCTTGGACTTCATCTGCATATGCATTCGGTAAAAGTCTGCGGAGGACTTCATCCTCTGGTGGTGAATCATGTGAAGTAATGCCCACCATGGCAGCAAGTGGATCTTCGTGGCCGTGGTCTACACGTTCTGCAAGAAGCTCAATCAATTGCTCTATGAGATTAAGGAGGACTTCTCGCTCGCTCTCGGCAAACTCTGCAACATATGAATTCTCACCATGGCGATGGAAGCCTTTCTCTTGGCTCATAGCGCTTGATCACCGCGCTGCAAGGTCGCCCACAAACCATATTCATGGAGCATCGCTACATCGTGCTCCATCTCTTCACGTGTACCTGTTGAGACAACTGCCTTGCCCTCGGTATGAATCTTCATCATCAACTCGTGTGCTTTTTCGCGCGGATAACCAAAGAGCTCCATCAATACATATGTCACATAGGTCATCAAATTAACTGGGTCATCCCAAACGATTGTGACCCACGGAGTATTTCCCGAAAAGATTGCAGCAATCTCTTCTTCGATCTTCGTCGTTGTCTTTACCATCACCTGATAATGATAGAGAAGGCGTTGCTTGTCAGGGCCGGCCACGTGCCATCTGCGGCAACCAAAATTTGATAGGCGCTAATGCTCCGTGAGGCAGCGTTGACTGTGAAGGTAAATACTCCTTGGGCATCGGTTGTGGTTTGGCCGATGACCTTGCCGCCGATCGTCGCCAAAGTCAGAGATGCACCTGCCGCACGAGGCAGAACCGTGCCCGTGATCGTAAATGGTGCACCGCTTTTGACTGAGGTCGGTGGGTTCACAATGAGATTGCGTGAAACAGAGACCGCAACCGGTGTTGTCGCAGATGCTTCGCGCTCCCACGACGGTTCTGTCACAACTTGAATAGAGACAGACTTTCCGATCAACATCGGAATGGAATACCTGCCATCAATACCTGTAGTTCCAGTTGTCAGTGTGCGCTTTGTGCCATCTGGGTATGTGCCCTCCACTGTAAATGGGAAGAGCGCTACTGGAGATTTATCTTTAAGTGTGATCAGACCAGAGACGGTTAATGGGTTGCCGTATGAGATTTTGCTACTTGAAATTGTCATCGTTGATTCCAGTGGAGATGGCGCAATCTGCTTTGCAACTTCACGAATAGCAACCATTGCAAGTGGTTCTTCTTGGCCGATAACCCACTGTGCCGCGCCACCTAGTCGATACTTTGCAACTAACTGTGCGCGCTCAGAGAAACTCTGTGCATTCTGATGCCAGGCTGTGCGGCTTGCGATACACGTCGTCGAGAGTCCACTGCTGGTCTGTCCTGTGTATTCACGCTTATAAGAGAAGGTGACTTCGCCAAATTTTTGATCATAGATGGGTACTGCGCCGTAGGTAGCTGCAATCGTTGCAGCATTTCGCATCAAGAATGTTCCTGGTTTTGCCGATGGGGTAATTACCTTTGCAAGATTTGCAGGACATACTCCTTCAACTTTTGTTACCCAATCTTTTCCATACCCCGGTAGACCTAAATAAACCTTGGATGCAGGCATGATTGAAACTGCATATTTCACTGTCTTCTCTGTCCATGCGAGCGGTCCGATTGGTCCTGGGCGAGAACTCGAATAGTCATAGGTCATGATGCGAAGGCGATCAATGTATGGCGCAATATCGGCCCAGGCGTAGACGAAGTACCCCTTCTGCTTTTCAGCTGGATTGAAAAGGTATGGAGTTGTGATTGAAAGGAGCTTCTTCTGCGCACGTAAGGCGGCACTGAGTTCTTTTACAAAGAGAACCCAATTTGGTGCAGTTGCCTTCCACGTCGACGGTGGATCGATAAATGCGAAGCCTTCAAAATCTAAATCAATTCCGTCGTAGTTCTGTGAGTTAACGGTTGCGACAATTGCATCAACAACTTGCTTACGTGTGATCGGTTTAGAGATCAAGTTTGCAAGCATTAACTTTTCAGTTCCATCAGTAATTGTTGGAATGATCTTCATGCCAGCATTTCTCAGAGCAGCAAGCGGTGTCTCCATTGGAACACTTGGATTAGCTGACTTGTAGACATCGACGACAACTGGTCTCTTTGTCCTACCGTCATATCTCAAGGTGTACCAGAAGGGCATGATCTCGCCGATTAAATCTGCATTGGAGAGAACTGCAGGAAGATAGGTACTCATCGAGTAATACGGCAGCCATCCGGTGAGAATTTTGCGAGGAGGATTGTCGGCGCGAGCAGTCTCAACAAGGTTAAGTGGCGCAACGATAATTGCGAGAGCCAGGAGAACTCTGAGAGGGGAAAGTCGCTTCATTCCGATTCTTTTTTATGGGGAAGGGATTCGAAAATCTCTTTGCAGGCTGGACAGATTGGGTACTTCTCAGGATCGCGCGATGGGACCCATTTCTTTCCGCAGAGGGCGCGAACTGCTTTTCCTGTCATTGCAGATTCGACGACTTTTTCCTTCTTGATGTAATGCGCAAAGCGATCGTGGCTGCCTTCATCATCTTCAACTTCAGGGCGGGTCAGTAGATCGGTATCTCCATCAAGAGAGAGATCTCGTGTGCCACGACTGAATAAACCCATGTACACAAGGATACTGGCAGCCGATACAATTTCGCGATGAAGGACCTACTGCGTACGCAAGATTTATCTCGCGATGATGTTGAGATGCTCCTCACTACCGCTGCTGATTTTGCAGCCGATCCATTACGTTCTCGCGAAGCACTTGCACATAAGACCGTAGCCATCTACATGACAAAGCCTTCGACAAGAACTCGTTTATCGGCAGAGACCGCTGTTGCTCACCTTGGTGGAACTCCGATCTTTATTCGCGGGGATGAACTCCAATTAGGTCGCGGCGAAACGATCGCAGATACCGCCCGAATCATCAGCGGCTACTGCTCAGCGCTCATTGTGCGCACCTTTGCCCAAGCAGATGTCGATGAGCTCGGTGCACATGCAACTATTCCAGTAATTAATGCGCTCACAGATGACGATCATCCAACGCAGCTGCTTGCAGATTGGTTGACGATCCGTGAAACATTTGGAAAAGATATCTCTGGTAGAAAATTTGTTTACCTAGGAGATGGAAACAATATGTCTCATGCCTGGTTAACAATGGGAGCAATCATGGGTGCACACGTTGTTGCAGCAACTCCATCAGGTTCATGGGCTCCAGATGCTGGCGTTGTTGCACACGCGCAGAAGATTGCGGAGACAACTGGTGGTCGCATCGAAGTAATTCATGATCCAGAAGCTGCCGTTAAAGATGCCAGCGTTCTCTATACCGATGTCTGGATGTCGATGGGTGATCCCGAGGTGCAGCGAACAGAGAAGATGAAGGCCCTTGCACCATATGCCGTTACAGAAGATCTGATGAATCTCAGCGCTTCCGATTCAATCTTTATGCACTGCTTACCTGCTCACCGCGGAGAAGAGGTAGCGGCTGGGGTTATAGATGGGGCTAAATCGGTCATTTGGCGCCAGGCCTTCCACCGTAGGACGACAATTCAGGCAATTCTTTATCACGCTACCCGTGGAGAACTTCAGGGTAACTAAGTACTGTTGCGCCATGTTAGTAGCCGTTCCTAAAGAGATCCGCGATGGAGAAAAGCGCGTAGCGCTAGTTCCAGACATCATCAACAAATTAACTCGACTTGGCCTTGATGTCGTCATTGAATCTGGCGCCGGTGTTGATGCCCAGGCAAGCGATGAGGCATTCCGTGCTGCAGGTGCCACCGTCGTTGCCGGCAATGTCCTCAAAGGTGCCGATGTTGTTCTCTCAGTAACCGCGCTTACTCCACAACAGATTGCCACCTTAAAGAAAGGTGCAATCACTATCTCTTTCCTCTCCATCGTCAACCAGCGCGAATCGATCGACGCTGCAGTGGCCGCAGGGGTTACAGCGTTCTCACTTGAATTAGTGCCTCGTATTTCACGTGCACAATCAATGGATGCGCTCACTTCGCAGGCTCTCTGCGCTGGTTATCGCGCATCTCTTGTCGGTGCAGAACTTTCTCCGCGATTCTTCCCAATGTTGATGACTGCCGCTGGAACAGTTACTCCGGCTCAAGTTTTGGTCTTGGGTGCAGGCGTTGCTGGATTACAGGCGATTGCAACTGCTCGCAGATTAGGCGCAGTTGTCTCTGCCTATGACGTTCGCCCATCGTCGAAAGATGAAGTTAAATCAATGGGTGCAACATTTATTGAGTTAGAGCTTGAATCACTTGAAGGCGCCGGTGGCTATGCGCGTGAAATGACAGAAGAGCGTGCAGCAAAGCAGCGTGAACTTCTGACACCGTACATTGCAAAGTCACATGTTGTGATTACTACTGCAGCTGTTCCAGGTCGCACCGCTCCACGTTTGATGACTGCAGCGATGGTCGATGCGATGGAAGAAGGAACTGTGATCGTTGACCTTGCCGCTGAAACCGGCGGAAACGTTGAAGGATCAAAAGCTGGTGAGATTGTTGTTACCGCAAAGGGAGTGCGCATCTGGGGCGGCAAAGATGTTCCTAGCCAACTGCCATTCCACGCATCAAGTTTGTATTCACGTAACGTCGTTAATCTCTTGACGTTGCTCACAAAGCCAGCTGCCGAAGGTAGCGAGCTCTCATTTGATATCAACTTTGACGATGAAATCATCGACGGTTCTGCTGTCACACATGCTGGTCTCGATCGAAAGGCAGGCAAGTAAATGGAAGCCCTTACACCGATCGCAGTGATCTCAATCTTTACCCTCTCGGTATTTGTTGGTTTTGAAGTAGTTTCAAAGGTCTCGTCAACTCTTCACACACCGTTGATGTCTGGCGCAAACGCGATTCACGGCGTCATTCTTGTTGGAGCGATCATCGTCTGCTCACATGCAAGCACGACCCTAGAGCTCGCTCTTTCAGTTGCCGCAATTATCTTGGCAACAATCAACATGATCGGCGGCTTTGTCGTTACCGATCGCATGCTCGAAATGTTTAAAGCCAAGAAAGGAGGAGACAAGTGAGCGATTTCGTCTATGACCTCATTGGCTTAACCGCTGGCGTCTTCTTTATTCTGGCGCTTAAAGGTCTTTCACATCCACGCACAGCACGCCGCGGAAATCTCCTCGGCGCATTCGGAGCTGGCGTTGCAACTGTCGTTGTCTTCTTCCACGGTCAACTAGAGAACATCTGGTGGATCCTGGGTGCGATCGCAGTCGGAACAATCATTGGTGTACCTGCTGCTCGCAAGGTGCAGATGACGCAGATGCCACAACTTGTCGCACTATTTAATGGTGTCGGTGGTGGAGCAGCGGCCCTTGTTGCAATCGTTGAATATCTCAACCTCGGCGATAAGGCGACTACAGCAGAAGTTATCTTTACTGTCTTTACCGTTGTTGTGGGTTGTGTCTCTTTCAGCGGTTCGATCGTTACCTTCCTTAAGCTCCAAGAGTTGATGACTACACGTCCGGTCGTCTTCCCAGGTGGCCGCTTTGTTATTGCAGCGACCTTGGCTGCCGTTGTTGGCTCATCCGTATGGGTAGTCGTTGAACTTGGCACTAGCCCGCTACTTATTGTTGCCGGCCTATCGCTGGCATTTGGAATCCTCTTTGTGCTTCCAGTTGGGGGTGCAGATGTTCCAATCGTTATCTCACTCCTTAACGCATTTACAGGTTTAACTGTTGCGGCAAGCGGATACGTTCTTCAATCAACTCTTCTCATTATCGCCGGAACTCTCGTGGGTGCATCAGGAACAATCTTGACGCGCATGATGGCCGAGGCAATGGGCCGTTCACTCTTTGGAACCTTGTTCGGTGCATTTACTGCAAAGCCACAAGATACAAGTGGTGTTGCAGAAGAGCGTCCAGTGCGCAGCGGTTCACCTGATGACGTTGCAATCTTGCTCAACTACGCCCGTCGCGTTGTCATCGTTCCGGGATTTGGTTTAGCTGTTGCACAAGCTCAGCACACAGTTCGTGAACTTGCAGATCTGATGATCTCTAAGGGAATCGATGTTGCATATGGAATTCACCCAGTTGCAGGTCGCATGCCAGGACATATGAACGTCTTGTTAGCTGAAGCAAATGTTCCTTATGATCAATTGGCTGAGATGGATGAAGTGAACCCAACATTTGGTCAGACAGATGTTGCGATCGTCATCGGTGCAAACGATGTTGTAAACCCTGCAGCGCAGACAACACCGGGATGTCCGATCTACGGAATGCCGATCCTAGAAGTTTCTAATGCGGCAAATGTGATCTTCTTGAAGCGTTCGATGCGTCCTGGTTTTGCCGGAATCGAAAATGAATTGCTCTATGACCCAAAGACGATGTTGCTCTTTGGCGATGCGAAGGCATCTCTGACCAAGGTGGTTTCAGCGCTCAAAGCGCTATAAATCGCAGCTTCGTTGGCGCTGGCCCACGTGGGACTTTCGAGTTGCTGGTAGTTGAAAGTTCAACTATTCTCGGGCTACGAGGTAAGGAGCCCACATGCCAGCAGTAACAGTTTCCGATATCACCGTACTTCAACGCATCTCTGCCAACCCAGGTGCGCAACCACGTTCGGTAAAGAGCATCACAACTGCGCCGCAAGGTTTTGAAGGTGAAGGCTTTCCTGTCCGTCGCGCATTTGCCGGAGTTGATTTAGCAGAGCTCGATCCATTTATTCACTTGGATCAAATGGGTGAAGTGGAATATGCACCAGGTGAACCAAAGGGAACTCCTTGGCATCCACACCGCGGTTTTGAAACAGTTACTTACATTATTGATGGAATCTTCGATCACCAGGATTCAAATGGTGGCGGCGGAAGAATTACAAATGGCGATACACAGTGGATGACTGCCGGCGGCGGAATTCTTCATATTGAAACTCCACCTGAAAGTCTTGTGATGAGCGGTGGGTTATTCCACGGATTCCAGTTGTGGGTCAACCTTCCTGCAGCAAAGAAGTGGTCACCACCTGCCTATCAAGATGTTCGCGCAAATGATGTTGCGCTCTTGTCTTCACCTGATGGCGGTGCGTTGATTCGAATTATCGCTGGTGAACTCGATGGACATATGGGGCCTGGAACAACGCAGACTCCGATTACTTTGATTCACGCAAGCGTTGCAGCAGGTGCCGAACTCCGCCTTCCATGGCGTCGTGATTACAACGCACTTGTCTATGCGATGGCAGGCCATGGTTTTGTCGGTGCGCAATCACAGCCAATTCAGATGGGACAACTTGCAGTCTTTGGTGATGGCGATGAGATCGTTATTCGAGCGGCTCAGCACCAAGAATCACGTTCTCCACAACTGGAGCTCTTTATCTTGGGCGGTGCTCCGATTAAGGAACCTGTCGCATGGATGGGGCCGTTTGTGATGAATACAAAGAGTGAAGTTCTCCAGGCATTTGAAGATTTCCAGAAGGGGTTGCTGGGCTCGATTCCTGCGATCTATAAGGAAGATGCAAAGCCAAAGGCGCCGATTCACCGCACCGATAAGTTGCAGGGCGATACGCCTGCGGCAAAGAGCGCTGGCGTTGATGCCGTAGCCGATTCCGCCAGCGCTGCAGATGCCAATGCCATCCTCGATGTCCACGGTGCTCCAACAGATATGCAGGAATCTGGGGATAAGTAACAGATTACTTAAATCCCTGTCAGACCATGAATGCACTATCCCCCCATGCATTCAACGACATCGGCGCAAGAGTTAGGTAGCGATTTCGCGGCCCGGCCGGTCCGCGCTCTCGTTGCAGAATCTGCACCTGCTCAGCGATCTGCTGAAGATGTTGTTGCCGATCTCTTAGTTGCAGCTCCGGGAATTACAACTCTTGCCGGTCTCATTGCGATCAACCCTCATGATCTTCCAGCTGCTGCGCGCGTTGATTACTTGGCGGCGTTAGAGCGACAGAGCAGTTGGTTACAGGCTGCGATGCAGCGAGCAATCGTCGCCGTTGCAGGAGTTGAAGCCGGCCAATCCGATGGACCATTTAATGGAGTTGATGAGGCTGAGCGCGAGGATGTCTCATCTGCTCTCCGTCTTTCAGCAGGAACGGCGCAGATGCGCATTGATGTAGCCCGCACACTGGTTAACCATCTTCCAAATACCTGTTCGGCTCTTGCAACAGGTGAGTTAAGTGCAGCGCACGCAACTGTAATTGCCAAGGAAACTGCTGCAGCAATTCGTGATGGCCTCAGCGAATTTGCGATCTTCTCGATCGAGCAGAAGGCAATCGCTCACGCTGAATTTCACACTCCGTCGCAAGTTGCTCAACAAGTACGAGGAGCGATCGCCAAATTCGCTCCGGCCACGTTTGAAAAGGTGGTCGAGAAGGCTCGCGATACTCGCCGCGTGAGTTGCTATAACGATATTGATGGAATGTCTACGGTCGTTGCAATCTTGCCTGCCGAAGATGCCCAGACTGTCATGAAGGCGATTGAGGCATTCATTATTAAGGGTCCCAATGTTTTCAATCTCGCTTCGGTTGATTCCGATGCGCAGGCACGCGGTACAGATGCACGGAGTGCTGATATGAAGCGCGCTGATGCACTTACAGCACTTGCTGGATTTGCTTTAGCCGCAAGTAGCGAAGATGTTGCACTTCATCGCAGGCCGATCACCGTCAATGTAACAATCGATCTGCCTACTCTTCTCGGATTAAATGAAAATCCTGGCCAACTCGCGGGATATGGTGCGATACCGGCATCTGTTGCCCGCGCACTTGCAAGTGATGGAAAGTGGAAGCGATTTATTACAGATCCTCAGACTGGAGCGTTACTCGATTACGGTCGAGAGACGTATTCGCCTCCGCAAGCACTTATCGATTTTCTCATTGCGCGAGATCGAACGTGTCGATTCCCTGGTTGTCGAAGATCGGCAGCGCTCTCTGATCTCGACCATGCACAAAGTTGGGAAGAGGGCGGAACTACTTCACTTGATAATCTCGGTGCGCTCTGTCGTCGCCACCATCTCCTCAAGACACATGGTGGTTGGAGCATTGAGTCACGGGCCGATGGATCCTGCACATGGACTTCTCCCTTGGGAAAGATTTATCAGACTCCTGCACGCTCAATGGATGAGACCGTCTAGTTCTATCCCCGAGACCGTCTAGTTCTACCCCCGATCGTCTGCGTTGCATCACCGAATGCCTCAGTTTCTGCTTATTTTTCACGCCCCAGGAGTGCCCATTAGAATCAGACCGTGAACAAGCATGCACCGATCCTGAATAAGGTGATTCTCTATTACGGTTTCACACCGATTAGTGATCCCGATGCGATGCGTCTTTGGCAGAAGAATCTCTGTGAATCACTTGGTCTAAAAGGCCGCATCCTTATCTCCAAGCATGGAATCAATGGGACTCTCGGCGGAGATATGGCAGCGCTGAAGAAGTATGTGCGCCAGACTCGAGAGTATCCAGGATTTAAGAAGATCGGATTTAAGTGGTCTGAAGGAACCGGAAATGAATTTCCACGCCTTTCAATCAAGGTAAAGCCAGAGCTCGTTGCATTCGGTGATCCTGATGTCATCGAAGTCGATGAGAACGGCGTCGTTGGCGGCGGTACACATATTCGCCCAGATCAACTTGAAGTTCTTGTGAAAGAACGCGGGGATGACGTTGTCTTCTTCGATGGTCGTAATGCTTTTGAAGCAGAGATCGGCAAGTTCAAAGATGCAATCATTCCTGATGTAACTACTTCACGAGATTTCATTGAAGAGATTGAAAGTGGAAAGTATGACCACATCAAAGATAAGCCGGTAGTTACCTACTGTACAGGCGGTATTCGCTGTGAAATTCTCTCTGCAGTAATGGTCAAAAACGGCTTCAAAGAGGTCTATCAAATTGATGGTGGGATTGTTAAGTATGGCAATGCCTTTGGTGATGATGGCCTCTGGGAAGGTTCTCTCTATACCTTTGATGCACGAATGAAGATTGATTTCTCTGATCACACCAAGGTCATTGGAAGCTGTGAAAAGTGCGATGCCCCAACCAATCAATTTAGAAACTGTAATACAGCTTCATGCCATCAGTTGATTCTTCTCTGTGACGGATGCGCAGCACTTGATTCAAACCTTTCTTGCACACATGATCAGAGCAAGGCACGCGACTCAGAGCTCATCGGTTAGTTGCAACCAAAGTGATCTGGTGGCCAACTGAAGTTCCAACCCTGACTAGAGGTCTCTTCACTCTTCGTAAACCACACCTTGACGATACTCAGGCTGTTTTTGAAGGTTGCCAGGATGAGTTAATCCCCCGCTTTACAGCGATGAGCGCTGATTATTCAATGGCACATGCTCTTGATTATGTGCAGAGAACTGACGCATCTGTACGTACGCAGCGTGAACTTCCCTTTGTTATTGAGTATGGAAACGGTGATGACCGTACCTTTGCAGGGGCTATATCATTCCACTCGATCAGCGTTAAGAACAGCGTGGGCGAACTCGGTTATTGGATGACAGCTTCAATGCGAGGTAAGGGCATCGCCACAATCGCTGCCCAGATGCTGACAGACTTTGGCTTTGCATCGATTGGCTTCAAGCGCATTGAGGCATTGGTTGATAAAGAGAATATTGCTTCTCAGAAGTTATTAGAAAGCGCTGGCTACCAACGAGAAGGCCTATTGAAAAAGAAGATCTCTCGCGATGATGGTCGTCAGGTGGATATGTATCTCTTCGCCGCCCTTCCTGAAGAGTGGGAATATCTTCCCGAGTAACTCTTCCCGAGTACTATCTACTCCATGGAATCTTTGGCGGCAATCGTTGCGTTAATCCTTGCGATTGTGATGTTTAGCGGACCTATCGGAATTCTTCTCACAATTAATCCAATTTGGAATGCAACTCTGAAAGTGCCCGCGCTCTGGTATGCAAGACGATTCTTGATTACATTCTTAGCGGCGATCGGAACCATTTTTGGATTCCAAGTCCTCTTGGGTGGCGTTCCCTTTATGGCTTCAATTATGGTCATGTCAGGAATGGCTTTTAACATGATCGCAATTAAATTCGAATACCAGATCGGTAAATTTAATAAGCGTTCAACTCCAGGAACGCCTGGAGCATCAGAGCTCTGATTTAAAGCATGGTGGAGGTGCCGGGAATCGAACCCGGGTCCTTCGGAATCAAAATAGGGCTTCTACGGGCGTAGTGTGTTTAACGTTTTCTCAGTTCCGAATCTCTTACACACGAG
>JACCDK011420431.1_pt1 | contig 24563 bp, 24 predicted proteins | sample 7445871 | NCBI WGS metagenome assembly JACCDK01 (sample SAMN15323436, study PRJNA562643) | freshwater metagenome | isolation source: river surface water | place: USA:Blue River Watershed | collected 2017-08-15 | reverse complement strand
CCTGGGCACCGACGACCGCCAGCCGCGTGCCTACCGCTTTGGCTATGGCGTGCTCGATGAGAACCTGAACTTCCAGGTCGACGCCGGCGAGAAGAAGGTGTACTTCGAGGTCGGTGACCACGCGAGCTACGTGTTCTTCGAGAACCCGCGCTGAGGTCGGGCCTCACACGAGGCCGAGCGCACCCAGGGCCGCACCGGCGGCCAGCAGCCACAGCAGGTGCAGCCGCGTGCGCCACACGACCAGCGTGGTGGCCAGGGCCAGCGCCCACAGCGGTGCGTCGGCCGGGTCGTAGCGGCGGCCGGTGGCCAGGATCCAACCCGTGGCCACCAGCAGCGCCAGCACGATAGGGGTCAGGCCCTGCTTGAAGGCGCGCACCGCACGCAGGTCCCGATTGCGATGGCCCCAGCCCGCGGCCAGGCACGTCAGGAGCGTGCTCGGGACCAGAATGCCGGTCATGGCGATCGCCAGGCCCAGCCAGGCCCCGGGCAGCCCTGCGGCGTTCAGGCCCACGTTCCAGCCCAGGAGGCCCACGAAGAGGATGTTGGGACCCGGCGCCGCCTGTGCGATCGCGATGGACGCAGAGAACTGGCCGTCTGACAGCCAGTGGCGTTCGTCCACGAGGTAGCGGTGCATGTCCGGTGCCGTGGAGATCGCGCCGCCCACCGCCAGCAGCGAGAGAGATAGGAAATGCAGGCCGAGCGTGAGCCAGTCGGCACCCGTGAAGGTCAGGGGCAGCACGCTCATGGCGCAGTGGCCTTGTCCTGCGCGCCCAGGCGCAGCCAGGTCAGGGCCCAGCCCAGTCCGCCCAGAGGCAGCAGCGCTGCCACCAGCGGCAGCCCGATCAGACCCACCGCCACGAAGGTGGCTACCGCGAGCAGGCTCGATCCGGGCAGGCCCAGCGGATGGCGGCGCAGCGTCGACAGCAGCTTCAGGCCCGTGGCGGCCACCAGGCCCGCAGCCACCGCGCCCATGCCCCGCAAGGCACCCACTACCTGCGGATGCTGGCCGTAGTGGGTGTAGGCGAGGGCCAGCGCGAGTACCACCGCCAGGGGCGCCAGCAGCATGCCGGCCAGGGCGGCCATCGCGCCGCGCCAGCCGAAGTAGCGGCTGCCGATCATCAGCGAGAGGTTCACGACGTTGGGCCCCGGCATGATCTGCGCCACAGCCCATTCCTCCACGAACTCCTCGCGTGTCATCCAGCGCTTGCGCTCGACGAGTTCGCGCTGGGCCACTGCCAGCACGCCGCCAAAGCCCTGCAGCGCGAGGGCGGTGAAAGACAAGAACAGGTCGGCCAGGGAACGCGGTTGGGCCAGGGGCGCGTCGGGTACGGTCACACCCAGATTATCGACGGCCGGGTTTGAGCAACAGCGCCCAAAAAAGCCCCCGCGACTCGCGTGCGGGGGCAGAGCGTGCCGGGGGAAGAAACATGAAAACCCGGCGACGGGTTCGATGGGCGTGTCGCGCAAAGGTTCCCCTGTGAAAAAGTCACACGAAACGCCAGTCGTCACGCCCTGGCGCGTTCAAGCGCGCGCTTCGCGCGGCGCGTCTGTAGGATGACTCCGACACCTTTGTACGGCTTTTTCTATGAAAGCGAGTGATGTCGGATCTTTCCACCCATCCTGAAAGCATCGAGGACGACCCGCCCGCGCGGGGCTGGTGGCCTGCCCTGAAGAAAGCCGTGTCGCGCCTGTCGGACTGGTTCGTGGTGCAGGGCCCCGCGGTGCGCGTGCTGGTGGTCGCTCTGGCCGTGCTGATTCCGGCCTCGGCCGCCTATTCCGTCGTGATGTGGCGCAAGCAGGCGCTGGTGGCGCAGGAGGTACGGCAGATGGCGGGCCAGACCGGGGCGGACCGCCTCTGGAGTCTGAACGAGCAGCTGCCTGTGGTGTTCGGTACGGGCTCCTTGCTCGGGTTCCTGGAGCGTGAGCCCGTGGACCGTATCACCGTGATCTACCGGCCCCTGCTGTGGAACGTCTCCGAGCGCTTCGTGCTGGTGGAGTCGGGCGGTCGCCAGCATGCCTACTACCCCTCGGACATGGAGACCAAAATCTTCTCCGACCGCGCGGTGACCGCCAGCTGGGGTGGCAAGCTGGCCTTCGTGCCGCGCCAGGAACTGAGCACCGCCAGCCTGGCCATGGTCGAACGGCTGGACCAGCGCTTTGCCGGCGCCCGCCCGCAGTCCGAGAAGGAAGGCTGGAAGGCCGGCGTGAGCGGCGTGCTCTCGGGCGCCTTGACGCTGGGCCTCATCGGCTTTCTGTTTTTCCAGCTGCGGGGGCAGCACAAGTCGCTCAAGTTCATCGAGGCGGGGCAGGTGCAGGGCAGCCTGGTTGATCTGGTGGGCATGGACGACATCAAGGCCGAAGTGGCCCAGATCAAGGACCAGTACCAGCGGCGCGCCGAGTACGCGGAGTACGGCATCCACAAGCCGTTCAACGTGATGTTCAGTGGCCCGGCTGGCACCGGCAAGACCAAGCTGGCCAGCTACCTGGCCAAGGAGTTGAACCTGCCGATCCTGTTTCACTCGGCGGTGAACCTCGAGACGGGCTATGTGGGCGGCGGCGCCAACACCCTGGGTCGCATCGTCTCGATGGCGCAGCGGCGCAAGCGCTGCATCGTCTTCCTGGACGAGGCGCAGGACCTGTTCATGAAGCGCGGCGGTCATCGCAAGTTCGACGATGACACGCAGAACATGCTGCTGGCGGTGCTCGATGGTGTGCGCACCCGCAACGACGCAGAGATCATCTGGATCGTGGCGAGCAACTTCAACAGCGAGCAGATGCAGATGGACGAAGCCATGCTGCGACGCTTCCAGATGAAGGTGGACTTTCGCCTGCCCAATCTGGGGGAGCGCGCGGCCATCATCGGCCACTACCTTTCGCAGCGCGCCGGCAAGGTCAGCGCCGACCTGGACCTGCGCCACCTGGCCGAGATCACCGAGGGCCGCAGCCCCGCAGACCTGGAAACCATCGTGAACCAGGCGGGCATCAGCGCGGTGCAGGTGGGCGCCATGATCGGTGCCGACACCCTGATGCAGGCCGCCGAGCGGGTGCTGGTGGGCAATGTCAATACCAACACCACCCAGGAACATGACCGCGACCGGCGCATCATCGCCGTCCACGAATGGGGTCATTTTCTGGTGGACCTGGAGCAAGAGCGCCTGCGGTGCGGCGACGACTGGGATCGAATCCTGGCCGAGATGAAGACCCTCAAGATCTCGCTCAAGGCCAGCCCCCGCAACAATGCACTGGGCTTCGTGTTCCACAAGCAGGGCAACCACCTGCTCAAGACCAAGGCCGACATCGAACACGACGTGCGCATGCTGTTGGGTGGCATGGCCAACGAGGAGCTGTTCTTCGGTGAAGAGGGCACCACCAACGGCGCGCACAACGACATCACTCGTGTGACCAAGCTGCTCCACCACGCAGTGGGCGAGATGGGCATGTACCGCAAGACCCGCTTGAATTTCGGGGCGCTGGCCGGTGAAGGCGGTCACCGCGCGATCGACGAAGAGACCCGCTCGATCATGGAGGACCAGAGCGAGCGCCTGTATGGCGAGACCAAGGATTTGCTGGCCGCGCGCAAGCCTCTGACCGAGCACCTCGCGGGCAAGCTGATGGAGGCCGGCGAGATGAGCCTGAAGGAGGCGCTGACCGAGATCCGCCGCTTTGAAGCGGCTTGCCACAACTTCAACAGCCGGATGGGACTGACGCAGGCGGCGTGAGCTCGCGTCAAAGACGCGCCAGCCGCTCCAGCGCCGTGTGCAGGGTCTCGTCCTTCTTGGCAAAGCAAAAGCGCACCACCCGCTGGTCGAAGCCGTCGCCGTAGAAGGCCGACAGCGGGATCGCCGCCACCCCGACTTCGCGGGTGAGCCACTGGCAGAACTCGGCTTCGGGCAGGTCGCTCACCTGCGAGATGTCCACACACTGGAAGTAGCTGCCTTCGCTGGGCAGCAGGCGCAGGCGGGTGCCCGCCAGGCCTTCGCGAAACAGATCGCGCTTGCGCTGGTAGAAGGCGGGCAGGTCCCGATAGGGGCCTGCGTCGGCCATGTAGGCGGCCAGACCGTATTGCACCGGCGTGTTGACAGTGAACACATTGAACTGGTGCACCTTGCGAAACTCGGCGGTCAGGGAGGCTGGCGCCGCCACATAGCCCACCTTCCAGCCGGTCACGTGATAGGTCTTGCCAAAGCTCGAGACGATGAAGGCGCGCGCCGCCAGGCCCGGGAAGGAGGCTGCGCTCTGATGCGGGTGGCCGTCGAAGGCCATGTGCTCATAGACCTCGTCGCTGATCAACAGGACGTCCGTGGGCGCGAGCAGGTCCTGCAATTGCAGCATTTCCTGGCGGGTCCAGACCGTGGCGCTGGGGTTGTGCGGGCTGTTCACAAGGATCGCGCGGGTGCGCGGGGTCATTGCGGCGGCGATGCGCGCGAAGTCCGGTCGGAACGTGCCGGGTGTGAGCGGTACGCGCACCACGGTGCCGCCGGCCAGCTCGATGTTGGGGACGTAGCTGTCGTAGCAGGGTTCGAGCACGATCACTTCGTCGCCCGGGCGCACCACGGCCAGGATGGCGGTGATGATGGCCTGCGTGGCACCGGCCGTGACGGTGATCTCGTTGCCCGGGTCGTAACGGCGCCCGTACATCGCCTCGATCTTGGCGCTGATCGCCTCGCGCAGCACCGGAATGCCGGTCATGGGCGGGTACTGGTTGTGGCCCTGCACCATGGCGTCGGTCACGCCTTGCACCAACTTCGGGTCACAGGCGAAATCCGGGAAGCCCTGGCCGAGGTTGACCGCCTTGTATTCGGTGGCCATCGCCGACATGACGGTGAAGATGGTCGTGCCCACGGCGGGCAGCTTGGTTTCAATCGTGGGAGTACGGACAGCGGTCATGGCGAGGTCACAGTTCATAGTCGTTCACGTGGCCGGATAGCGCTTTGGCAATCAGGTTGCGATCCAGTCGGTCCGAGAGCAGTTCAGCGAATTGCAGAACGAAATTGCGCAGATAAGCGCTGCGCTTGAAGGCGATGCGGGCCACATTCTGGCCGAACAGCGCACCCAGCGGCCGCGCCACCAGGTCGGTCGTTCCACCGTCCTCGCGCACGGCCATCTCGGCCACGATGCCCACGCCCAAACCCAGGCGCACATAGGTCTTGATCACGTCCGAGTCGATCGCCTCCAGGGCGATGCGCGGTTGCAGCTTCTTCTGCGCGAAGGCCGCGTCAATGCGGGTGCGGCCGGTGAAGGAGGGGTGGTAGGTGATGATCGGCTCGGCCGCCAGGTCCTCCAGCGTGACGCGCTCCTTGGCCGCCAGCGGGTGGCCGGCGGGCATCACCAGCACGTGCTGCCATTCGTAGCAGGGGAGGGTGACCAGCTCGGGGTAGTCGGCCAGCGATTCGGTGGCGATGCCGACTTCGGCCACCTCGTCCAGCACCATGCGGGCGACCTGGTCGGGCGAGCCCTGGTGCAGGCTCACGTTGACCTTGGGATAGGCCTCGCGCAGCTTGGCGACCGGGGTGGGCAGCACGTAGCGCGCCTGGGTGTGGGTGGTAGCGATGGACAGGGTGCCGCTGTCCTGGGCGCTGAACTGCTCGCCGATGCGTTTGAGGTTGCCGACCTCGCGCATGATCACCTCGATGCTGCGCAGCACATGCTGCCCCGGCTCGGTGATGCGCTTGAGGCGCTTGCCGTGGCGCGCGAAGATCTCGACGCCCAGTTCCTCTTCCAGTTCGATGATGGCCTTGGACACCCCGGGCTGTGACGTGTGCAAAGCCTTGGCCGCCTCGGTGAGATTCAGGTTGCGCCGGGCCGCTTCCTGCACGAAACGGAATTGATGCAAATTCATATCGAATTTCTACTAAAGCAGAAATTCATTATGCAGGATTTCATCTATCAGAGAGATCTGTCGGGGTGTGTCGCCAGGTCGGACAGAAGGTCCAGCAGGCGATCGTCCTCGCCGACCGGAGGCTGCAGGTCCCAGGCCACCTGCGGATGCCGCTGGCGCAGGTCCTGGACCAGGGCGGGGAGGTCCTCGCGGACATGGCGGCCGGCACCCAGGAACATGGGCACGATCCGCACCGACGCCAGACCCAGGCCCGCCAGTTCGGCGGCGGTCGAGGGCAGATCGGGCTCGGTAAGCTCCAGGTAGGCGCAGCGCACCGGGGTGCCGGGCGAGCGGGCGGCCACCCGCGCCGCCACGGCTTCCATCGGCCGGCGCCACAAGGGGTCGCGCGAGCCATGGGCGAAGAGGATGACACCCGAATTCAAGGTCATGGAAATTTCCTGTACGGCCACGGCGCGTGGCGTGCTGGCCCGACAACACTCATCGCTTGATCACCAACCAGCCGAAGGCCCCGAGCGACAGCAGCGTGTAGATCAGGCCTGGCGCTGCCGCAGTGAGCCAGGGCAGCCAGTTGCCCAGGTTGCCGACGTAGCCGAACACGTTGTTCAAGAGGAAGAAGCTGATACCAATCAGAACCCCGCCGAACACGTAACCGGTGATGCCGCCCGAGCGGAAATGCAGGTAGGCGAAAGGCAGGGCCAGCACCACCATCACCAGACAGCTCAGGGGGTAGAACACCTTGCGCCAGAACTCGATCTCGTAGCGCTGTGAAGTCTGGCCGTTGGACTCGAGGTGCTGGATGTACTGAAACAGGTCGATGGTGCGCATGCGGTCGGGTTTGAGCAGGGCGACCGAGACCATCTCGGGGGTGATGGCGGTGGGCCAGCTCGCCTGGGCTTCGCGCTGGCCGGCTGCCACGGCGGTGCCCGTGGCACCGGCGCCGAACGCGATGCGCTGCACGTCGCGCAGCACCCAGGCCTCCTGTCCGAACTCGGCCCGCTGGGCCTGGGTCATGGACACCATCACACCGCGCAGGTCCGACTCGAAGATGCGTACGCCCTGCAGCGACCCATCCGACGCCAGGGCCGCCACGTTGACGGTGTAGGTTCGCTCAGGCTGCCGCTCCTTGAGCCAGGCACCGGTCTGCCCGATGGACAGCTTGCCCTGGTGGCGCGCCTTGAGCAGCTGCCCCGCGCGGTCCGCAGCCGGCGCCAGGTAATCCCCGGCCGCGAAGGTCAGCAAGGTGAAGACCGCGCCCAACCCCAGCAGCGAGCGCAGGGCCCGCCCGGGCCCCAGGCCCGACGTGCGCAAGATGGTGTACTCCGAGCTCTGCGCCAGTCGCGCCATCACGAAGATGGTGCCGATCAGCACCGCGATGGGCAACAGCTCGTACAGGTGGTTGGGCACCTGCAACAGCACGAACAGCATGGCGTGGGTGAGCCGGTAGCTGCTGTCGGGGCGGGTGACCTGCGGCAGCTCGTCGACGAAGTCAAAGAAGAAGAACAGCGCCAGAAAGCCCAGGGCCACGAAGGCCACGGCCAGCAGGACCTCGCGGTAGATCAGGCGGCGGATCGTGATCATCGCGTCAGGCCTGGGCACGGCGTGCGCGCCGCAGGCGGGGCCACAGCCGCCAGTGATGGTGCTGCTTGAGCAGCCAGAGCATCGCGCAGGCGAACACCCCGCCGTGCAGGGTGAGCAGGAAGCCGCCCAGGCTCGCCCGTCCGCCGGCAATCCAGCTTTGGCCGAGGTTCAGCAGGTTGTAATAGATGACGAAGGCGAACAGGGCGAACAGCAGGTTGCCGCTGCGCGCGGCCCGCGGGTTCACGCTGGAGACGGCGACAGCGATCACCACGAAATTGAAGGTGGCCAGCGCCAGCCCGATCCGCCAGGCCAGCTCGCCCTGGTTCACGGGGGTGGGATCGCGCAGGAGGGCGCGGGTGCTGCGGGTACGTGCCGGGATGTCGGCATCGGCGGCCAGGGCGGCCGTGCCCACCTGGTTGCCCAGCTCCGCGAAGTCGGTCACCTTCAGGTCGGTGCCATCGAGCGCGCGTTGCACCCGCTGGCCGTTGGACAGCAGCAGGAAGTCGCTCTGGCCCTCGGTGACCACCCGGCCGCCGCGGGCCGAGGTCACGGTCTCGCGACCATGCTCGACGGTGGCGATGAAGACGTTCTTGCCGGATTTGTTGTCCGGCGAGTCCTTGTCCAGGAAAAACACCCGGGTGCCGCTGGCCGACTCCTGGAACTGGCCGGGGGCCACACGCTCCAGGTCGCCGCGGTTGCCGTACCGGTGCTTGAGCTCCGCCGTCTGCCGATTGGCCCAGGGCCAGGCCACCAGCGCCATCAGCGCCACGACCGCCAGCACCGGCCAGGCGAAGGAGAACAGCGGCTTGAGCAGAGAAGTCAGGCCGCGGCCTGCGGAGAACCAGATGACCATCTCGCTGTCGCGGTACAGGCGCGAGAGCGTGCCCACGATCGCGATGAACAGGGACAGGGTCAGCACCGGCGGCAGGTAGCTCAGGACGGTGTAGCCCATCACCATCATCACCTCCTGCGGGTTGACGCTGCCCCGGCTGGCCTGGCTCAAGGTGCGGATCAGCGTCATGGTCATGACGATCGTGATCAGCACCACCAGGGTCGCCCCGAAGCTACGGGCCAGCTCCTTGCGGAGGGAGGAATGGAATAACATCAGCGCGCAACGCAACAGCAATGGGCAGGGAACAACGCATTATGGACTTTGAACTGAAGACCCTCGACCTGGCCCGCGCGTGTGCCGAGAAGGCCGATGCGCTGGTGGTGCTGATCACCGAGGACTTCAAGCCGGGCAAGGACGCGATCTCGCGCCTGGCCGCGGACGCCCTGGCCGCCGGCAGTCTGGGCAAGCAGACCGGCAAGCTGCTGTCCACCTGGCGCGCGACGGGCGTGGCCGCCCCCCGGCTGGTGCTGGCGGGTGCGGGCGAGGGCTCGTCCCGCGCGGTCCAGGGCGCGGTGCGCGCAGCGCTCGCGGCACTGCGCGGCAGCGGGGTGCGCAAGCTGGTGCTGTGCCTGCCCGGCACGGGGGCCGGCAGCCTGCGGGCTGCGGTCTGCGCCGTTTCTGAAGCCAGCTACGTCTACCAGTCCACCAAGTCCGACCCCAAGCCGCAGGAGCTGGCCAAGGTGGTCGTCGGCGTGCCCGATGCGACACCCCTGCGCAAGCCCTTCGACGCGGCCCGCGGTGCGGCTCGCGGCATCGAGTTCGCCCGCGAACTGGGCAACCTGCCCCCCAACATCGCCACGCCCACCCGCCTGGGCGAGGAAGCGCGCAAGCTGGCCCGCGCCAGCGGCATGCAGTGCCAGGTGCTCGGCCCCAAAGAGGTGTCCCGTCTGGGCATGGGCTCGTTCACGGCGGTGGCCCAGGGATCGCGCCAGCCGCTGCGCTTCATCGTCCTGAAGTACCAGGGCGCGGGGGCCAAGGTCGCGCCGGTGGTGCTGGTGGGCAAGGGCATCACCTTTGACAGCGGCGGCATCTCCATCAAGCCCGCGTCCGAGATGGACGAGATGAAATTCGACATGGGCGGCGCCGCCAGCGTGCTGGGCACCTTCCGGGCGCTGGCCGAGATCCGGCCGCATGTGAACGTGGTGGGCCTGATCCCCGCCTGCGAGAACATGCCGGGCGGCGGCGCCTTCAAACCCGGCGACGTGGTCACCAGCCTGAGCGGCCAGACCATCGAGGTGCTCAACACCGACGCCGAGGGCCGCCTGATCCTGTGCGACGCCCTGACCTATGCGGAGCGCTTTGACCCCTGCGCGGTCATCGATATCGCCACCCTGACCGGGGCCTGCGTGGTGGCCCTGGGCGCGGTGCGCAGCGGTCTGTTCTCGACGGACGACGAACTCGCCCAGGCGCTGCAGGAGGCCGGCGACACCGCGCTGGATCCGTGCTGGCGCATGCCCCTGGACGAGGACTATGCCGAGGGCCTGAAGACCCATTTCGCCGACGTGGCCAACGTCGCAGGGCGTCAGGCCGGCGCGGTCACCGCAGCCAAATTCCTGCAGCGCTTTGCCCGCAGCTACCCCTGGGCGCACCTGGACATCGCGGGGACGGCCTGGAAGGGCGGCGCGGCCAAGGGCGCCACCGGCCGGCCGGTGGGCCTGCTGCTGGAGTACCTGCTGTCCCAGCAGCCCGTGGCGGTGGCGGCCAAGCCGCGTCAAACGACCGCGAAAGCGACCGGCAAGACGGCCTCGGCAACCGCCCGCAAGACCGCAGCGCCGGCCCGGGCCCGCAAGGCATCGGCTCGCTGAAACCCTGCGGGGCCACCATGACCGGCATCGCCTTCCATGTGAATCTGGCCGACCGCCTGGCCTACGCATGCCGCCTGTTGCGCAAGGCGGCGGCCAGTGGCTCGCGCGTGGTGGTCACCGGTCCGCAGCCCGAGTTGCGCGCGCTGGACACTGCGCTGTGGACCTTTTCTGCGCCAGACTTTCTCCCGCACGGGATGGCCGACACACTGCCCCCGGCGGTGCTCGCCCACACCCCCATCGTCCTGGCCGCGTCGGCGGCACAGGCGCCCCACCGGCAGGTGCTGGTCAACCTGGACGAGTCGGTCCCCGAGGGCTTTGAGGGGTTCGAGCGCCTGATCGAACTGGTCTCCGGTGACGAGCCCCAGCTGCGTCAGGCCCGGGTGCGCTGGAAGCACTACGCCGACCGGGGTTATGCGCCCACCAAGATCGATCAGAAGGATGTCGCGGCATGAAGGACACCGGGCCGCCCCGTTTCGTCCCCATCCTCACCGAAGTGGTGCAGGACCCGCCAGCCGGGGGGGCCATCGATCTAGCCGCTGTCGAGGCGCAACTCGTGGCGCGGGTGCGCGCTCGGCTGCTAGCCGAGCTTGAGCCCCTGCTGCTCGAATCCCTGCGCAGCGTGCAGGCCCAGCAGGCTGCCGCCCTGGAGGCCGGAGTGCGCGCCGAGCTGGCCACCCGGCTGGCCCGCCTGGTGGACGAGGCCCTGGCTCCCCCACCGCAGGACTGAGCCGGCGGCTCGGCGCGGTCCCCGGCGCCCCCGGGGTTTTCCTAAGCCCTTCACCGCGGCCGGGCTCGTTTCGTGGATTAAGCTTGCGCCACCTGCCGCTTCAAAGAGCGCGGTTTTTTTTCGTCAACCCTGGATCCGTTACCACCTTGGAGATTGCTCGCATGAAGACCCACCTGAAAATGACCGTCCTGGCCGGCGCCATCCTGATGACCGGCACCAGCTTCGCGCAGGAGCTTGTCGTCAAGATCGGCCATGTGGCCCCGACCTCCGGCGCCATTGCCCACCTGGGCAAGGACAACGAGAACGGTGCCCGCATGGCCATCGAAGAACTCAATGCCAAGGGCGTCACCATCGGTGGCAAGAAGGCCAAGTTCGAGCTGATCGCTGAAGACGATGCCGCCGATCCCAAGCAGGGCACCGCGGCCGCCCAGAAGCTGGTCGACCAGAAGGTCAACGGCGTGATCGGCCACCTGAACTCCGGCACCTCGATCCCGGCCTCCACCATCTACTCGAACGCCGGCATCCCCCAGATCTCCCCCTCGGCGACCAACCCCAAGTTCACCCGTCAGGGCCTGAAGACCACCTTCCGCGTGGTGGCCGATGACGTGCACCTGGGTGGCACGCTGGGCAAGTACGCCGTCAAGGACCTCAAGGGCAAGAGCATTGCCGTCGTCGACGACCGCACCGCCTACGGCCAGGGCGTCGCCGACGAATTCGAGAAGGCCGTCAAGGCCGCCGGCGGCAAGATCGTCGGCCGCGAATTCACCACCGACAAGTCCACCGACTTCATGGCCATCCTCACCACGATCAAAGGCAAGAAGCCCGACGTCGTGTTCTTCGGCGGCATGGACGCCGTGGCCGGCCCGATGCTCAAGCAGATGAAGTCGCTGGGCATCAACGCCAAGTTCATGGGCGGCGACGGCATCTGCTCCTCCGAGCTGGCCAAGCTGGCGGGCGACGCCATGGCCGACGGCCAGGTGGTGTGTGCCGAGGCCGGTGGTGTCGACGGCGCCCAGAAGAAGGACCTGGACGCCTTCAACGCCAAGTTCAAGGCCAAGTACAACGCCGACGTGCAGGTGTACGCCCCCTACGTGTACGACGCGGTCAACGTGATGGCCGCTGCCATGGTCAAGGCCAACTCGGCCGACCCCAAGGTCTACCTGCCCGTGCTGGCCAAGACCACTGGCCACAAGGGCGTGACCGGCACCATCTCCTTCGACCAGAAGGGCGACATCAAGAACGGCGCGCTGACCCTGTACACCTACAAGGCCGGCAAGCGCGACGCCATCGCCGTCGTGCGCTGATCCGACGCTGCGAAGCCTGAAAAGCCGCTCCTTCGGGAGCGGCTTTTTCTTTGGGAAACCCAGTCGCGCCCCTCGGGTACGTCGGCCTGCGCGACTTGCTCGGGTAGGCCGCCGCCTACGCCCCGCGCCCTGCGCGGGCTTGCGGCCCATCCGCTTGGCGCGACGCTTGTCCAGGCGCTGCGCCGTCTCTATGCTGCGTCGTTCCATGCAGGCCTTGCGAACCGATCCCCCCCAACCCGTCCCGAAGGCCGCTGGGCCAGCGCAGGTTCAGCGACTGCAGGCCGGCAGCGAGGAGGAGGGCGCGGCGACGGGTGGGCGCAAGATTCTGGTGGTCGACGACCAGGAGGCCTCCGCCGACACCCTCACGCTCTTGCTGGAGATGGAAGGGTTTCAAGTCCTTGTTGCGCGCGAAGGCCACGAGGCGCTGGTCGCCGCTCGGGCCTTTCAGCCCGAGGTGGTGTTGCTGGACATCGGCTTGCCGGGGATGAGCGGATACGAGGTGGCGGCGCACCTGCGCGCAGACCCGGCCTGCCGCGAGGCCTTGCTGGTGGCGATCACCGGCTACGGCGAGCCCGAAACCCGCGCCCGTTCGGCCCGAGCCGGGTTCGATGTCCACTTGGTCAAGCCGGCCGACGTGGACCGCCTGCTGGGCCTGCTCGCCAACCCTCAGGCCGCCCGGCGCACGCTGACCGCCTGAGGCAGACTGCTACAATCGTGGGCTCCGGAGAGGTGGATGAGCGGTTTAAGTCGCACGCCTGGAAAGCGTGTGAGGGTTAATAGCCCTCCGCGGGTTCGAATCCCGCCCTCTCCGCCAGACGTCAAGCAAGAAAGCGCCTTTGGGGCGCTTTTTTGTTGGGGCGCAGCATCGAAGGTCCCCAATAGCGATGTTCTGAGTGGCTTGAGCGGATATGTGCTGACCGCGGAAGCCATCGTGCCGATAGTGGGAAAGGGAGGTGCAGGCCCATGGTCAGCGCGTGGTTCCCCGATCCCGCCACGGGTTGCCGTGCCGTGGGTTACGGATGAAGGACGGGTCGGTCAGACCCTGCAGAAAAGCGGTGAGATCAGCGACCTCTTGTTCGCTCACCTCAAATCCTGCGATCAAGGCACTTCGCATCGGGCTGCGGCCATGCGCCCCCTGGGCGGCCAGACCACCCGCGGCATAGTGGTCTCGGATCACCTGTTCCAGCGTGGCGATCGAGCCGTCATGCATGTACGGTGCAGTGAGCGCCACGTTGCGCAGACTTGGGGTGCGAAACTTTCCCTCGTCGTCTGGCTCGCCGGTGAGCTCCCTTATGCCTGGGTTGTCTGCGGGATAGGCGCCGCGGCCGTCGCGGTTGTACAAGCCTGTGTTGTGGAACCCGCGTTCCGACAAGGGCAACTTGCTGTGGCGGATGTTGTCCGTGAAGTTGAAGCCGCCATGGCAGTGGTAGCACTCCATCTTTTCACCAAAGAACAGCGCCTCGCCGCGGCGCGCTGCGGCCGATAGCGCGTTCGTTTGCCCTCCATACTTGTAGCGGTCGTAAGGGCTGTCGAAGGACAGCAGGCTGCGTTGAAAACTGGCCAGGGCGCGTGTCACCGTGGTCAGCGCATAAAGCGCGTCGGCCCCCTCGCGCGCCTCCTTGGGAAAGGCGCGGGTGAATAGCCGTTGATAAACAGGGTCGCCTTGCAAGCGGGCGAACAGCTCTCTCTCTTTGCCAGCCATGCCCATCTCGACGGGATGCTCCCCAAACAAGGGAATCAGGCTTTGTATCTCGAGTGACGTCAGATGGGGGTTGGCCCAGGTCAGAACCGGCAGATAAGCCACATTGGCCAAGGACATCGCGCTGCGTGTGCCGGTTTCGCCCGTGACGCCTTTGGACACGGCCCGGCCGTCGGTGAAGGCTTTGTCTTGTTGATGACAGCTGGCGCACGACATCGTCTGGTCGGCCGACAGACGGGTGTCGTAGAACAGATGTCGGCCCAGTTCGACCTTGGCGGGTGTCATGGGGTTGTCCTGTGGCACCGAAGGCGCCGGTACCCACGCCGGTAGACCCCAGTCGAATGAACCCCATGAGAAACCCGTCAGCCCCATCAGGCCGACCAGCGCACAGGTCACCGAGAGCAGCGCGCGCTTCATGTCTCAGCGTGACCGGATCAGCCTTTGGGTGCCGGGCGCCGGTGTGCCGTCGTAGGTCAGGCCCAGCGCGCCCATGATGGGCGGGCAGTCAGCGTCCTTGGGGAAGCTCATACAGCCCGGTGAAGTGCCCTGTGCGTTGACGTCGACGTTGGCCTGGGCCAGCACCGCACCCATGTCGATCACCACCTGGCCTTGCTTCAGATCGAAACGATCGAGTCGCACGGTGATGCGATTGGGGTTTAGACACGAACCGGGAGCCTGTGTCCGACTCGCACTGGCGCAGACCGTGCTGCCTAGGTGTACCGAGTACCGGGTCACGGGGCCCATCGCCATCGGTGCAGCGGGCCGCTGGTCGCTGATGCCGCTACTGGCCGTGTCGAATTTGATGAATTTGTAGCCCCCTTGCCAGTTCCAGAACATGGCGGTCGAATTCAGTGGGGCCGAGGCGACCGTCGGGTCCTGATGGTTCAGGTTGAAAGGTACGCCTACCGTCAGTTCGACACCGGTGTAGCGACCCGCCGGTACGACACCACGCACGCTCGTATTGGTCGGTGGAGTGCCGTTTCGGCACGGGCCTGTTCCGTTTTCAAAATCGAGCAGCGCGACGTTCTGGTGTTGCCAGACTCCGTCCTGATTCAATTCCAACGGCACGGCCTGGCCGTCGGCACGGATCAACTTGAGCTCGCTCACATAAAGACGCAAATCACTGGGTGTGATGGTGGATCGTGTCGCGCCGATACCCGGATAACTTTGCCCGCAGGCAAAGGGGATGCCGTTGATTTCTGCAGCGAACTCAATCGAGACCGATTGATGCGAAGTGGAATGCCCGGTGGTCGAGCAAGCGGTCAAGGCCCAAGCACTCAGGCCGACAAGTAAGGCTTTCATGGAAATTCTCTGGGTGATCTCAATGTGTGTGATGGGTCGCACTGCGTGGGGTTGTCACCCCGACTGGAATCGTGCGCTCGCCCGCTTTTTCAAATCGGAGGGTCAGTTCAAAGTGTTCGCCCTCTCGAAGAGGGGCTTTGAGACCTTCAAGCCGCAGGTGATACCCGTTGGACTGGCCGTGGCGCATGCGCAAGTTGGCGCGCGGCGCGATTTCGATCGCAGCAACCTCGGTGGCCTGACGAAGATTCCCTTGCATGTGGTGCATGACCACGCGCGCGGCTGCGGGGCTATGGGCGCTCACCAGGCGATCGGGAAGCTCGCCTCGATTGCGTATCGCCTTGAAGTAGACCGACCCTGCCGAAACCCCCGCCGCTCCTGGCGTTGCATAAGGGTGATCGATCACGATTGCGCCGATGCTGAAATCGTGAGCCACCGTGATGCTCGGAAACATCAGCAGTGCGATCAGGCCCAACGCGATACCCCGCAGCGAACCGGCGGGAAAACAAATGGGATTCATGAACACTCCAAACCCGTGCGGCGCCATGGACGGCCGCACACCGACCGCCTGCCCAGGGCAGGCGTCACGAACGGGGGTCAGGAGATGCTGGGCGGGCCCCGCGATGGCAGCGGGGGCGCTGTGGTGGAGGCAATATGCGCCGCTGCAAGGGGGTGCAGGGCATGTGCCAGCGGGGAACGTGGATCGAAGCTTGCGCAAGACGCATGAGGCGCAGCCGAGCCCGAGCCGCACAAGGGGCAGTCCATGCCGGCGCCGGCGTTCGTGATGCGCCCCTCATCACTCATGTCCACCATTTTCATGCCACCCCCAGCAGCGCAGACGACCTGCATGCTGCCTGGCGAGAGCGCTTGGGCGGCGATCGCAGACCCGAGAAACAGCACGAACCAGGCCAGCACGAGGCAGGCCAAGGTTCTGGAGCTTCGAAGGGTGTGCATCAGGGCAGAGTTTGCCTCAAGCCAGCGGCTTGAATTGATACCCGTTGCCCGCCGACTCCATCGTGCCGATGGCAGGGAAGGGGAAGTGGAAGCCGCCGGTGATCGCGCGGTCCTTGACCATGGCGTCGAACACGCGCCGGCGCGTGGCGCGGGCCATGACCGGGTCCATGTCGAAGGTGACCGACCAGTCCGGGGCGCGCGCAAACAGCGCGGGAATGTTGGTCACATCGGCCACATAGTGGAAGTTCTGACCCTCCGACGAGACATCGACCATGCACATGCCCGGCGAGTGACCGAAGGCGGCGCTGGTGGTGATGCCCGGGGCGATCGTGGCGCCCGGCTCAAAGCGAACCAGCTGCTCGGCGGGGTAGTTGTTGAACACGCGCCGCGCGTTCATGAAGTTGCCGCGGGCAGCGGCTGGCGCCGCGTTCATCTTGGCGTCGTCCAGCCAGAAGGCCTGTTCCGGCGCCGGCACATGCACCTTGGCACGCGGGAAGACTAGTGAACCGTCCTTGGCGCGCAGACCGCTGATGTGGTCGCCGTGGAAGTGGCTGATCACCACGTCGGTGATGTCCTCGGGCTTGTACCCGGCGGCTTGCATGTTGGCGCGCAGGCGACCGGTGGTCGGGGGGCCGTTGTCGGCAAAGCCCACGTCCAGCAGGACGCGGCGGTTTCCGCTCACCACCAGGAAGGGCGTGAAGGGAATGTCCACATACTCGGTGGGCAGACCCTGAGCGGCCAGGGCCGCCTTGACTTGGTCCAGCGGGGTGTTGGTGACGAATTCGTCACCCAAGGGGCGACGCAGCGCGCCGTCGTTGATCGCGATGATTTCCATCGCGCCCAGCTTCATGCGGCGAAAGCCGACTGGCGGCGGGGTGGGGGCGCCCAGACTGGGCGTGGCTTGCGACCACACCGAGCCGAACGCCAGGGCGCTCGCGCCCGCGATTGTGGTGCCGAGGAAACGTCTTCTTTGCATGGTGGCGTCCGTTTGTCAGTGGTGGAAACGGGCCACAGTGTGCGGGGTTTCAGCCCAGACGTGTATTGAGCTGTTGAATCAGCGAGCGAAGCCGAGGGTCTTCGACCAGGCCGGCCGCTTCCTGCGCGCGGTCCGTGAACGCGGCATCCTGCGTTTCTTGGGGTCGCGACATGGGCTGGCCGGGCCGCGATGTGCCGGACGCGCCAGCTTCGTCGCGCGCTGCCAGCCATAGCAGGCTGACCACCAGCGACCCGACGATACCGCCCAGCGCCAGGAGGGTTCCCATCAGGAGCCACCAGGCACCGCCCGACGCGGCCTCGCCCTCGGTCAGAGTCCGTCCGAGCTCGGTACCCCAGCTGGCCCAGGGCAGATCGGCCAGCCAGGAACCCGCGGGATGCTGCAGCGCCATCAGAATGCCGCTGACCGCCCAGGCATACCAGTTGGCGAGATAGAGGGCCAGTGCCTTGCGTTGCATGGGTCCGCTGCGCTTAAGTGGGATCCGCTTCGGGCAGGCGGCGCGCCAGCTGCTCCAGAAGCTCGCGCCGGTACTGGCGGAGTTTGAGGTTGCGGTCTTCGCTGTCCCGTGCGGCGTCCAGGTCGCTGCGCACCTGGGCTTGCAGCTGCAACATCTCCTGGGCGATGTCGGCCAGCACGCGTTCAAGCTGGCCTTTCTTCACCGCGAGGTCGTCCAAGGTCTGGAGGTTGTCGGAGACGCGCGCCAACAGGGCCTGCGAGGGATCGGCGTCGTCCAGGCGTTCAAACAGCTCGCGCACCATGCCGGCGGTTTCTGCCGGCGCCCGCAGAAAGGGTTCGGGGGCCTTGGCCTCGCGCAGGCGCTGCACGGCGGGCGGCACCGGCGCTTCACCGGCGGTGGAGGCGGCCTGGCCGTCCTCGACTCGGGTCACATTCAGGCGACTGCCTTGCCGGTTGAAGTGGTACACGCTGGACGGATGGGGCAGGGGCTCTCCCGCCTGCGGTTCTGGCGGACTGGTCGCGGTGCTATTGCCCTGGATCCAGCCGACGGAGGGATCGAATCGTTTCATCAGTGGCCGTCGCTCACATGCGCTTGCGCAGCAGGCCCATCAGGCTTTCGAAGGCGCCGGCCTTGGCGGCTTGGGCCTGGGCTTGGGCCTTGGCCAGGGGCGAGAGTTGACCGCGGCTTCGTTGCTCGAGGACAAAGTTGTCCAGGACGCTGGCGCCCAGACCCGCACGACGCTTGCTGCTTTGCCAGATCGGCGTGACCTTGCTCGCGGTTTCGGCTTGGTTGCGGGCCAGTTGGATTGCCCGCGTCGCCTCTTGCAGTTCACGGCCGATTCGGAAGAAGCTCTCGCGGCAGGCGACGTTGTCGCAGTTGAAGATGTAGTTCTGGCCGTAGATGGATTGGATGTCCAGCTCGAAGGGCAGCGGACTGGTCAGCGAGAACTTCACCGGGAAATTGGTCTGGGTGAAGATGTCCAGGTAGTCCTGGGTGCGATGCAGGCGGCTGGGAACCAGAGCGAGCTGCGGGCGCAGTTCGCCACCGGCGTTGAATACCTGTGCAAAGCGGGACACGAATTCCACCGTGCTGGCCAGTTCCACTTTAGACAGCGAGGTCGGCACCAGCACCATGTCGAAATCGAGCATCAGCGACTGCGGGAAGATGTTCACCCAGGTGAGGTCGGCAATCACCAGGTCCGACACCCGCTCGGCGGCGCGCAGCGACTGCTTCATCTTCAGCACTGCCAGCTGCGGGTCGCGCTCGGTGACCACATCGCACACCACCGGCGTGACGCCGGGCAAGGGCGCGCGCTCGATCCAGTGGTAGGACGAGGCCTGATGGTCGAAGTCGATCAACGTCACCTGGCGCCGCTCGAACTGGGCGAAGTACGCAGCCAGGTTGGCGGTCAGCGTGCTTTTGCCGACGCCGCCTTTCTGGCTGGTGACGAGGATCTTGATCGGGCTCATGGACGATGCCTACTGAAACGGGAGGGTGAGGGTACGCAGGTACCGCTCCCGTGGCAAGCAAATTTGCGCCATGAAATTGCCCATGTGGCGCGCGCCGAGGCCGTCTCTAATTCAAAAGAATTATCTTTAGATCAGGGGAACGAGTCCCCCGTCCATCGGGATGTTGGCGCCGGTGATGTAGCTGGCCTGCCCGGACGCGAGAAACACCACCGCCTGCGCCACTTCCTCGGGTCGGGCGATACGCCCCAGCGGCAGCTTCTCCACGATCCGAGACAACGCCACTTCGGGGGTGATGCCGTTGTTGCGGGCGTCGCCTGCGATCGCTTTCTCCAGGCGCTCCGTGAGCGTGCTACCCGGATTGACCGCGTTCACCCGGATGCCCTGGCCAGCGTAGGCGTTGGCTAGGCCCGCCGTCGCCAGCATCAGGGCCGCATTGGCCGACCCCCCCGGCAGGTGGATCGGGCTGGCTACCTTCCCGCCGTTACCGATCACGTTGACGATCGCGCCTTGGCCGCGTGCCGCCATCGCCTTGATCGTGGGATCGATCATGTGGATGTAGCTGAAAAACTTCGACTGCATCGCGTCGTACCACGCTTGGGGTGTGAGTTCGGGGGCCGGCGTGCGCTTGGCTGCACCGGCCGAATTCACCAGGACGTCGACCGGGCCGCCCAGGGCCTGCGCCTGGGCCAGCGCGTCGATCGCAGCCTGCGCGTTCGTGAGGTCGGCCGCCACGGTGTGCACCTGCGCGCCTTCGTGCGCCGCGTCCTTCAGGGTGCGTTGCGCCTGGGCCAGCGTGTCCGCACTGCGCGCGACCAGAGTGACCCGCGCCCCTTCCGCGAGGAAGGCTTGGGCGCAGGCCAGGCCGATGCCCTTGCTGCCGCCGGTGATGAGGACATGTTTGTCTTGAAGTTGGAGGTTCATGGTGTGCGTGGGAGGAAAGAAATGGAGAGGCCGATCGAATCAGGCCTGGGGCAAGGTCAGTGCGATCAACGCATGGGTGTCTGCGCCATCGGAAAATTCGGAAAGGGCCTGCAGCAGCCGGTCGGCATCGCAGTGCGGCGAACCGAAGGCCACAAGGTCGCGGAATTTCCGCTCGAGCGCGGCGTCGGACAGCGGCGCGGGCGCGGGTGGCGTGCGCGTGAGCCGCGACCCATCTCGCCCGTGCAGCTGCAGGCGCACATCCTCCTGCGTCAGGCTCGGGTCGGACACCACGCTCACCTTCGCGCGCAGGGCCCGGGTTAGGGGGTCGGCCACGGCCTGATCGGTGAAGCGGCTCACCCCGGCATCGCCATGCAGCAGGGCCACGGCCACGGCATGCTGCAAACTGAGTTTGGCGGCAATGCCGTCGGCGGGATCTGGCCGATCGGCCCGGGCTGCGGCCAGGGGCGCGACCCACACCGTGATGCGGTCGATTTCCCGCGCCGGCGGCAGCGGCGTGGATCCTTCTGGCGCTTGTGAGGCGAGGCAGGCGTCCAGCACCGGGTGCAGCAGGAATCCGCAGGGATAGGGCTTGAGCGTGTTGCGCGCAGCCTCCCAATCGCGTCCCAGGTCGGCGCACAGCGCCTGCGTCAGAGGTTGGTGCCCCATCACGTCGCCAAACCCGAAACGGGCTTCCAACGCGCGGTCGTTCGCGGTGAGGCCATGCCGCGCCAGTTGCGCGGCCACCAGTCCGTTGCGAGCGGCGCAGGCGATGTTCAGGCTCTTGGCTTGCGTACCCAGGCTGGCCACCAGTCCGGCGGACTGCGTCGCGGCGTGGCCGATGGCCCAGGCCGTCTGCTGCACGTCTAGCTGCATTGCGCGGCTTACGGCCACCGCCGCCCCGAAGACGCCGCAGGTGGCGGTGACGTGCCAGCCCTTTTCATAGTGGCCCGGCGACACGGCCAGGCCAATGCGGCACTGCGCCTCCATCCCCAAAAGGAAGGCATGCATCAGCGTCTGGGCGCTCACCGGCTGCAGGCTCGACCACGCCACCAGGGCCGAGGCGACGGGCCCGGCCGGGTGGATAGCCGTATCCCAATGGGTGTCGTCGTAATCCAGGATATTCGAGGCGAAGGCATGCAGGAGGGCCGCCGAGGCCGGGTCGGTGCGTTCGCGGCGTCCGATCACCGGCGATGTGCCGCTGCATCCCATCTCCTGCAGGGCGAGTGCCACGCGATCCAGCGCGGGGTCGCTGGCGCCTCCCAGCGCGCAGCCGAACCAGTTCAGCCAGGACCTGCGCGCGGCGGCTCTAGCACGGTCGTCGATCGCATGCCACTGCGAATCCACCACCCAGCGGGCCAGGGCCTGCGTGGGTGAGTCGGTCGGGTTCATCCGGTCAGTTGGCGACGACGCCTGCCCTCTTGACGACAGGCCCCCAGCGATCGAGTTCCTGCCGCATGAAGGCGCTCGCCTGCTCGGGGGTGCCGCCCACGGCTTCAGTGCCCTGGGCCGCGAAGCGTTCGAGGACGTCGGGTGCCTTCAGGGCCTGGTTCACCTCTCGGTTCAGGCGGGCGATGATGTCCGCGGGTGTGCCGGCGGGTGCCATCAGGCCGTACCAGAGCGCCACATTGACCGAGGGGTAGCCGAGTTCGGCGAAGGTCGGCACGTTGGGGAGCAAGGCATTGCGGCGGGGGCTGGCTGCAGCCACGGCCCGGATCTTCCCGGTGGTGATGTGGGGCAGCAGCGAGGGCGCGCCATCGAACATGACCTGCACCTGCCCGCCCACCAGATCGGCCACCGCCGGGCCGCTGCCACGGTAAGGCGCGTGGATCATGTCCACCGAGGTCGCGATCTTGAACAGCTCCCCGGCCATGTGCGGGGCGCCGCCGTTACCCGAGGAGGCGAAAGCCAGCTTGCCCGGCTTGTCCTTGGCTGCGGCCACGAACTCGGACAGGTTGGCGGTCTTGAGTTCGGCGTTGACCGTCATGATCAAGGGCAGGCTGGCCAGCGTGGCGATCGGCGCGAACGAGGTGACCGGGTCGTAGGGGAGTTTGGCCATCAGGTGCGGACCGATGCCATGGGTCGTGATGGAGCTTTGCAGCAGCGTGTAGCCATCGGGTGCGGACTTCGCGACGAAGTCGGCAGCGAGCGATCCGCTGGCACCGGCCTTGTTTTCCACCACGACCTGCTGGCCCATGGACGTCGACAGTTTGGAGGCCAGCAAGCGCGCGATGAAGTCGGCTGCGCCTCCGGGCGGCACGGTCACGATCAGCTTGATCGGCCGATTCGGGTAGTTGGCCGCGCCCTGTGCCCAGGCCCCGGCAACACCCGATGCCAACAGGATTGCGAATCCGTATTTCCACATTTTCGAGGCCATGAGCGAACCCTTTTAGATCAAGATAAAAAGCAATTTGGACAGGGTGGCAGCGCGCCACCCCGGGCCCGCGTCACTCCGAGGGGTCGCCCCCGAGCGAGGACAGCACCCCTTTCCACATTTCCGTGCGCACCGCACCCATCGGGCTACCGGAAGGCTGGTCGTAGACCGACGTCTGGACCATCACGATCCCGGAGGCCGGCTGCACGAAGATCGACTGGCCGAAGATACCCAGGAATGCGAAGCTGCGTTCGCGCATCGGGAATATCCAGGTCTGGTAGCCGTACCCGAAGTAGGGCGTCGCCCGCCGCGGCCCGAACCCTGCGGGCTGCAGCTTCGGGTCGGTGGCCTCCAGCAGGAACTGGCGCGGCACCACCTGCCGGTCACCGACCTTGCCGTCGTTCGCCATCAGCAGGCCCAGCCGCCCCCAGTCCCGAAGCGTCGCGAAAAAGCCGCCCCCGGCGTTCTCCACGCCATCGCTACGCCCCACCATCCAATGCCCGTCGGCCTCTGCGCCTATGGGCTCCCACAGCCACTCGCGCGTGAGATCGGTCAGGTTACGGCCGGTCGCATGCACCAGCACCCGCCCCAGCAACTCGGTTTCGGAGGTGGCGTAGTTGAAGCGTTGACCCTGTTCGATCTCGCGCGTCTCAAAGAGGCGAAACGCTCCCTCTGCCCCCCCGGGGGCGACACCGTTGATACGGCGGTAAAAGCGCAACAGGTCGGAGTCCGGGCTCCAGCCGTAGTTTTCGTTGAAGGCCACACCCGATCCCATACGCAGCAGGTTGCGGATCGTGGTGCTGCCATAGGGCGTGCCCTCGATGGCCCGGTAGTAGCGATCGGCCCGGTCGTCTAGCGAGGCGATCAGGCCTTTTTCATGCGCGATGCCCACCAGCAGCGCGGTGAGGGTCTTGGCCATCGAGAACGAGCGCAGGGCCATGGCGTCTGTGCGACCGTACTGGTAGTTCTCGTAAACGATGCGACCGTCCTTGAGTACGAGCAGCCCAGTGGCCTTCTGGCGCGCCAGGTACTCGTCGATGGTGATTCGCTGGAATCCCCAGCGATAGGACAGGGCCGGGGCGGACGGGTAGGGCTCCAGAGGCCGCGCGAGCGGCGGCCGCGCCACCGGCCGCCCTGTCGGGTTCGAAAAAGCCCCGACGCGGCATTCCATGCGCAAGGCGGCGGGTTCGCAGGGCGGGTAGCCCTGGTCGCGGCCCATACGGGCTTCGTCGGGGGCGGCCAGGGCCGCGTGGGACAGGGCGATCGCGCCGAGCAGGAGGAGGGCGCGTGGCCAAGAATGCTGAAACACGGTAAGGAGCCTTCGTCTTGTACTTCCGCGAGGGCGGCAGCCGGGCGCAGCATAACGCCGCAAGCGCAGGCGCTATTTGTGCCCGCCCAGCCCGGAAACCCGCGCCGATTTGCATACACTTCGCGCCTGTCCCGGTTTTTCCCCTTGCTGCGCCCGCTTCGAAGGCCTGTCCATGAAATTTCGCTTTCCCATCGTCATCATCGACGAAGACTACCGCTCCGAGAACACCTCGGGCCTGGGCATCCGCGCCTTGGCACAGGCCATCGAGGCCGAGGGTTTCGAGGTGCTGGGCGTCACCAGCTACGGCGACCTGGCGCAATTCGCGCAGCAGCAAAGCCGGGCCAGCGCCTTCATCCTGTCGATCGATGACGAGGAATTCACCCCGGGGCCCGATCTGGATCCCGCGGTGGTGAACCTGCGCAGCTTCATCGCCGAAGTGCGCCGCAAGAACACCGATGTGCCGATCTACATCTACGGTGAGACCAAGACCTCGCGCCACCTGCCCAACGACATCCTGCGCGAGTTGCACGGCTTCATTCACATGTTCGAGGACACGCCCGAGTTCGTGGCCCGGCACATCATCCGCGAGGCCAAGAGTTACCTGGAGGGCGTGCAGCCGCCGTTCTTCAAGGCGCTGCTCGATTACGCCGAAGACGGCTCCTACTCCTGGCACTGCCCCGGCCACTCGGGTGGCGTGGCCTTCCTCAAGAGCCCGATCGGCCAGATGTTCCACCAGTTCTTTGGCGAGAACATGCTGCGCGCCGACGTCTGCAACGCGGTGGAGGAGCTGGGTCAGCTGCTGGACCACACCGGCCCGATTGCGCAGAGCGAGAAGAACGCAGCGCGCATCTTCAACGCCGACCACTGCTTCTTCGTCACCAACGGCACCAGCACCAGCAACAAGATGGTGTGGCACCACACGGTGGCCCCGGGCGACGTGGTGCT
>JACCDK010657032.1_pt1 | contig 24567 bp, 20 predicted proteins | sample 7445871 | NCBI WGS metagenome assembly JACCDK01 (sample SAMN15323436, study PRJNA562643) | freshwater metagenome | isolation source: river surface water | place: USA:Blue River Watershed | collected 2017-08-15 | reverse complement strand
GCGTTATGTGCCCGATTCTGACCCCGCCAAAACCATGCTGGGAGAGGCGCAATGGGCATGGTTGGCAGCGCAACTCCAAACGCCTGCAGACGTGCGCTTCATTGTGTCTGGCGTGCAAGTGGTCGCCGAAGGACATGGCTGGGAGGGTTGGCACAATTTACCTTTAGAGCAAGTCAAATTGCGTCAACTCATCCAGCGCACAGACGCTAAAGGGGTGGTTTTATTGTCGGGGGATCGCCACATTGGCGCCCTCTACAAAAGCCCATCACCCCATCTGTATCCTCTTTACGAAATAACTTCGAGCGGTTTAACGCATGCTTGGTCAACCGCCAATGAGGCCGGCCCCAACCGTCTGGGTAACTTGGTCACTCAAAATCACTTTGCACTGATTGAGTTAGATTGGCAACAACGGCGTTTGCAAATTGGCTTCAAAAATACCGAAGACCAATGGCTCAAACGAGAAAGCATTGCCTTGTCAGAGTTGCAATGAAAGCAGCCGCCAGCACAAGGCCCGATAATCTCGGTATTGATTTTTTTATAACGCACGACAGGTTCGTGACTTTTCGCGGAGTACAAACATGCAAACCCCACCCATGATTCAAAGCAGCGCTGTGGCCTATGGCTTGGCCACCATGGCCAAAGACGGCGCAGTGCTAGACACTTGGTATCCTGCCCCTCAATTGGCCGAAGGCCTGACAGAGAACGGTACACACGTTTTAAGCGAGGCAGATGCGCGCACCCACCTGGGTGAGACTTTTATCAAAGCGCTTAGACCCTGTGAATTGCGCGGTGTCAATGTGGTCGCTGTTAAAACCAGCATTGCCACATTGGCCGAGCCCCCAAAAGACACACACGACGTGTTCTTGCGTTTGCATTTGCTCAGCCACCGTCTCATCAAGCCGCATCAAGCCAACGTCACTGGCATCTTTGGTTTATTGGCCAATGTGGCTTGGACCTCTATGGGCCCATGCCCTCTAGACCAATTGCAAGACGCACGTTTGCGCGCGCGCGCAGCACGCGTTGTATTTGACGTCAAAGCCGTCGACAAGTTCCCCTACATGACCGACTATGTGGTGCCGTCTGGTGTTCGCATTGCCAACGTTGACCGCGTGCGTCTAGGCGCCCACTTGGCATCTGGCACCACCGTTATGCACGAAGGTTTCTGCAATTTCAACGCAGGCACTTTGGGCGCCTCTATGGTGGAAGGCCGCATCAGTGCTGGCGTGTTGGTTGACGATCAAAGCGACGTGGGCGGCGGCGCCTCCATCATGGGCACCTTGTCGGGTGGCGGCAAAGAAGTGATCTCTGTGGGCAAGCGTTGTTTGCTGGGTGCCAATTCTGGCATTGGCATTTCTTTGGGCGACGATTGCGTGGTGGAAGCGGGTTGCTACGTGACAGGCGGCACACGGGTAAAGATGCCCGATGGCAGCGTTGTCAAAGCGCGCGAATTGTCGGGCCGCAACGGCATCTTGTTCCGCCGCGATTCACAAACAGGTGCGGTTCAAGTAATTCCTCGCACTGAAAGTTGGGGCAGTTTGAACGCCGACTTGCACAAAAACTAAACTTGATTTTGCGCAGTTTGCGCTGATCAACATCTTCAAAGCCAGTGCTTAACCGCACTGGCTTTTTTTCATGTCAGGCTGTTTTGGCCACATGCTGTTTTGCCAACTCAACATACCAATCTAAGCACCCTGGATTGGCCATGGCGTCTTTGTTCACCACTTTTTCAAGGGGCTGGCCCAGCATCAGCTTCTTGATCGGCAGTTCTTGTTTTTTGCCAGACAGCGTGCGCGGAATTTCGGCCACTTGAAAAATTTCGTTGGGCACAAAGCGCGGGCTCAAAGCTGTTTTGATGGCGTTGCTCAAACTGTTTTTCATGTCTTGCGTCAGTTGCAAACCAGGACGCAGCACCACAAACAAGGGCATGTAACTCTCGCGCCCTAAGTATTCCAAATCAATCACCATGCTGTCGATCACTTCTGGCAATGCTTCTACAGCACTGTAGAGTTCGCTGGTGCCCATGCGCAGTCCGTGGCGATTGATGGTGGCATCACTGCGGCCAAAAATAACGCAGCCTTCACCACCCTCTTTGCCTTGATCGGCCGCCCCAATGCGCAGCCAATCACCATGGCGCCATACCCCGCCAAACTCTGGGGCGGCGTCGCCACCGCCCGGTTTTCTGCCATGGCCTGCTGGATACATTTCAAAATAACTCGCCAAATAACGCGCGTTGTTTTGATCGTTCCAAAAGTACAAAGGCATCGAAGGGATTGGTTGTGCACACACCAATTCACCGACCTCGCCATGAACAGGTTCACCGGCCTCGTTCCATGCCTCTACAGCACAACCCAACAAGCGACACTGCATCACGCCCGCTTCTTGAGGCAACTCTCTGTTGCCACCAATGAACGCGCCACAAAAATCTGTCCCGCCCGAAATGTTGCACCACCAAATCTCACCATCTGTTTCACGGTGCAAATTCGGCGCATTAGGGTGTTGTGCTTTGATGCGTCTGAATTGTTCAGTGCCCCAGTTTTGCGTGTCCGCTGACAAGGGCGAGCCTGTGGTGCCCAGGGCCCTGACGCGCGACAAATCGCCGCACTGCGTGAGGTCAACACCTGCCTTCTGACAGTTGGCAAAAAACGCGGCGCCCGCACCAAAGAATGTGACTTTGTTTTCGGCTGCGAAACGCCACAAGGTACTCCAGTCGGGGTTGTCTTTGCTGCCACCTGGGTTGCCGTCGTAAATGACACAGGTGGTGCCGTTCATCAAACCGCCCACCTGTGCATTCCACATCACCCAACCGGTGGAGCTGTACCAGTGAAAGCGCTCGCCCCAACTGTTGGGGTGATAACTGCAGCCCACATCGTTGTGCAAAATTTTGAGCGCCAAGGCCACAATCACGGTACCGCCATGACCGTGCACGATGGGCTTGGGCAAGCCCGTGGTGCCGCTGGAATACACAATCCACAAAGGATGATCGAAGGGCAAATCCATGGGGGCAAATGCGTCAACTTCAGCCCCCTGTTTTGACGTCGTTTGAGAAAAACGCGTGGCTGCAGCGACCTCGTTGCTGGCCAAATCTGCAACGCCTAAGTTGTCGTGCACGATCACATGCTGAACAGATGGCAACGCATTTTTCAGCTCCTGCACCACGGTCATGCGGTCGTAGTCTTTGGCGCCATAGGTCACACCATCGCAAGCAATCAGCACCTTCGGTTCAATTTGTTTAAAGCGATCTAGCACGGCCAGCGTGCCCATGTCGGGCGCACAAATGCTCCACACGCCGCCCACACTGACTGTGGCCAAAAATGCCACGATGGCTTCGGGTATGTTTGGTAAATATGCGGCTACGCGATCGCCGGGTCTGAGGCCTTGTGCTTTCAAGTGCAGCGCCATAGACGCCACTTGTCGCTTGAGCTCTGGCCAAGAAATTTCTTGATGCTGGCCTTTTTCATTTTGCGCAATCAGTGCCGGAAAACCAGCGGCATGCGCGGCGTCCACATGCCGTAAAACCTGTTGCGCGTAGTTAACTTGCGCACCTGGAAACCAGATGGCACCGGGCATGGCATTCTTGGCCAAGACAGCGCTGTGCGGCGTGGGCGATTGCATTGCAAAGTAATCCCAAATACTTTGCCAAAACGCATCTAGTTCTGAAATGGACCATTGCCATAGGTCTGGATACTGGTCAAAAACAATGCCTCGATTTTGCTTCAACCAATTTTGGTACAAGCGAATTTGAGGCACATAGGGATAAGGGGCCTGAGGTGCCACTTTGGGTAAGTCGGCGGCCGAGGCCAAATAAGGCGAAATTTGATGGCTTGCGTTCATGTTGCAAGCCTAGCTTGCGCGTCGCTTGCTGTCACCCTGAAAAGCCCGAATGTTTGCGCGTAGGTGACAGCTCTTGGCGCTACAAGCTTACTTTTTCATCCGCTCGCTTTGCCAATAGACATCGGTGCCACCGTCCATCCGATTGAGTATGCGTGACAGCACAAACATCAAATCAGACAAGCGGTTGAGGTACTGGCGTGGTGCATCGTTCAAAGCTTCTTCATTGCCCAAAGCCACGGTAGCCCGCTCTGCACGTCTGGCAACAGTTCGGCAAATGTGCGCTTGCGCTGCAGCGCGATTGCCCGCAGGCAAAATGAACTCTTCCAGTTTGGGCAATTGGGTGTTGTATTTTTCGAGCGCCTCGTCCAATACCAACACGGCTTCTGCCTTGAGCAGCTCAAAACCAGGAATGGACAACTCGCCGCCCAAGTTAAACAATTGATGTTGGACCTCAACCAAAAGATGCCGCACATCGTCGGGCATGCTCTCGCACAACAACAAGCCAATGTGCGAATTCAATTCATCCACATCGCCCATGGCATGAACGCGCAAGCTGTTTTTGGACACGCGTTGGTTGTTGCCCAAGCCTGTGGTGCCCTCATCGCCCGTTCGGGTTGCAATTTGTGTCAGTCGATTACCCATGGTGTTTCCCCTGTGCTTGAACGACAGCAAAAAAGCATGTCTCAGCGTAAACTCTGATTTTGACCGAGTTTGCCGACATTTCGCTGACCAAGGTCAACTGGCTTGTCCCGTTGACGGGTTAACCCGTTAGCCCATTAACCCATCAGGCAATGACCGCCCCTTCTTTTTGGAGCCTCACCATGAACGCACCCACTCCCGCAGCCCACTTGGCCCCTGTTGTTCAAGCTCGCCATGTGCCTCAGGCGTTCCTTGATGCACTCAAAACACGGTTTGGCGACAACTGCTCCACAGCCCTGGTTGTTCGTGAGCAACACGGTCGCGACGAATCCGCATTTGCGCCTGTCCCACCGCCCTCCGCTGTGATTTTTGCCGAGTGCACACAAGATGTGGCCGATGCCGTGAAATTGGCCAGTCAGTACCAAGTGCCTGTCATTCCGTTTGGTGTGGGATCTTCATTAGAGGGCCATCTCTTGGCCGTTCAAGGTGGCATCAGCATTGACCTGACGCGCATGAACAAGGTGCTGGCCATCAACGCAGAAGATTTGACCGTTACGGTTCAGCCTGGTGTGACACGCAAGCAGTTGAATGAAGAAATCAAATCGACCGGTTTGTTCTTTCCGATCGATCCAGGTGCCGACGCCACCATTGGCGGCATGAGCGCTACGCGTGCCAGTGGCACCAATGCCGTTCGATACGGCACCATGCGCGAGAACGTGTTGGCATTGGAGGTGGTTACCGCATCCGGCGAAATCATTCGCACGGGCACGCGCGCCAAAAAATCAAGTGCAGGTTATGACCTCACCCGTTTGTTTGTGGGCAGCGAGGGCACTCTGGGCGTGATGACCGAAATCACCGTGCGCCTGTATCCCTTGCCTGAGGCCATCTCTGCCGCCATTTGCTCTTTTCCTAGCATTGAGGCCGCTGTGCAAACCGTCATTCAAACCATCCAATTGGGCGTGCCCATTGCGCGTGTAGAGTTGATTGACCACAACACCGTGCGCATGGTGAATGCTTATGCCAAGCTAGGCTTGCGCGAAGAGCCACTGCTGTTGATGGAGTTCCACGGATCACCTGCCGGCGTAAAAGAACAAGCTGAAACCGTGCAAGAACTTGCCAGCGATCACGGGGGCAATGCGTTCGAATGGGCCACTACCCCAGAGGAGCGCACCCGTCTATGGACAGCCCGACACAATGCCTATTTTGCGGCACTTCAAAGCAGGCCTGGTTGCCGCGCCATCAGCACCGATACTTGCGTACCCATCAGTCGTTTGGCCGATTGCCTGCTCGACTCTGTGGCAGAAACCGATGCCAGTGGCATTCCCTACTTTTTAGTCGGCCACGTGGGTGATGGCAATTTCCACTTCGGTTACTTGATCGATCCTGAAGTTCCCCAAGAGCGCGAAATTGCCGAAGCCTTGAATCACAAGTTGGTCAGCAGAGCCCTCAGCTTGGGCGGCACTTGCACCGGTGAGCACGGCATTGGTTTGCACAAAATGGACTTCTTGGTAACAGAAGCTGGCGAAGGTGCGGTCAACATGATGCGCACTTTGAAGCACGCGCTAGATCCTCACAACATCATGAACCCAGGGAAAATCTTCCGATAAAAAAGAAAGGCCTCGGTTCATTCACCAGTGTGAAACGAGGCCCTTGTTTCAGGCGCGGTTTGATTAGCCGCGCAAACGCTCAATCAGACCATTGAGTTCGTCCAAGGATCCAAACTGAATGGACAACTCGCCCATTTCTTCAAAACGGCCGTGGCGCTTCACACGTTTCTTGATGCGCACCTCCACTTCGGCCATGAGCAAATCTGACAGCTCTTCTTCCACCCGTTTGATGTCGCGGGACTTTTCTTTTTTGGGTTTTTGCTGCACCAACGAAAATTCCGCGCTGAGTTTTTTGACCAAGCTTTCAGCTTCCCGCACCGACATTTTTTTGGCGCTGATTTGATTGGCCGCCGTAATTTGAGCCGCTCGGTCGAGGCCGAGTAAGGCACGCGCATGGCCCATGTCGATGTCACCGGCCATCAGCATGGTTTGCACAGGGTCGGCCAAATTCAACAAACGCAACAAGTTGCTTGCGGCACTCCTTGAACGGCCTACAGCTTGTGCCGCTGTTTCGTGAGTGAGTCCAAACTCTTTGATTAGACGTTGTAAACCAAGGGCTTCTTCTAATGGATTGAGGTCTTCGCGCTGAATGTTTTCTATCAAGGCCATGGCCGCGGCGGCTTCATTGGGCACGTCACGCACCAGCACAGGCACTTCGTTCAGACCCGCCAAACGGGAGGCGCGGAAGCGTCTTTCTCCGGCAATGATTTCGTATTTGCCAGCGTTAGGGCCGTCGGTCAACTTGCGCACCAAGATCGGTTGCATGATGCCTTGCGCCTTGATGGACTCGGCCAACTCATAAAGAGCGCCTTCGTCCATTCGCGTTCGCGGCTGGTACATGCCGGGCACCATCTCACTCAAAGGCAAAGAAGATGGCAATCGATTTGCAGCCGCTTCGACGGCTTGTGGCGAACTGGGCTCAACTTGAACTTTGGGGCCGAGCAGTGCTTCGAGACCACGTCCAAGGCCTTTTGGTTTTTTAGTGACCATCTTCTTTTTCTTTCATTAAACGGTTCAACATGGCGCGGCCTTCTGGCCAGTCGCCTAAATTAGATTCGGCATTGACATGCCCCTTGTGCCCCAGGTCCACGTAATCAGAGCCCCAGGCATTGGCAAATGCTTGCGCACGATTTGGTGTGCAATAAGGGTCGTTTTGACTGCCTACCAAAATGGTCTTGAACGGCAATCGTTTCATATCGATGGGACGCCAACTTGAAAAGAGGTCTGCAAAATCAGCCGCCTCCACATCGCCTGGCGCCACCAACAAAGCCCCCTTCACCTTGCGACACTGTGCCGACACAGCGGCCCACGCCGCCACTTGAATGCAGCCTAAACTGTGTGCCGCCAAGTACACTGGGCTTTCTAGATCGGACAGAACGTCGTCCAATCGCGACAGCCAATCGCCCCGCAAAGGCCGCATCCAATCATGCTGCTCTACCACCACATCACGGTGAAGGGCAACCCACCTCATTTGCCAATGCAATGGCCCACTTCCTTGCCATCCGGGCAGTATCAGGACGCTTGGCTGATGCATGTAAGTTCTGGTGTGCCTTAAAGGGTTGGAATGCGGATCACCAGTTCTTTGGCAAACTCCACAAACGCTTGACTGCCCTTGGCCGATGGGTCAAACACGACGCCAGGCAAGCCATAACTGGGCGCCTCCGCCAAACGCACATTGCGCGGAATGACCGTGTTGAAAACCTTGTCGCCAAAGTGAGATTTGAGTTGCTCGCTCACCTGCTGCTGCAAGGTAATGCGTGGATCAAACATCACACGCAGCAAGCCAATGATTTTTAAGTCGGGATTTAAATTGGCGTGAACTTGTTTGATGGTGTTGACCAAATCGGTCAAGCCTTCCAAGGCAAAGTACTCGCATTGCATGGGCACAATCACACCGTGTGCTGCGCACAGACCATTCAAAGTCAGCATCGACAAGGAGGGTGGGCAGTCAATCAAGACGAAATCAAATTCACCATCGACCCGTTCCAAGGCCTGTTTCAAGCGCTGGTCACGGTGCTCAAGGTCGACCAACTCCACTTCGGCGCCGGCCAATTCTCGATTGGCACCCAAGACGTGATAGGCACATTTTTCAGAAAAAATGGCGGCCTCTTTGATGCTGGCAGACTCAAGCAATACATCGTACACACTGAGTTCGAGTTGGCGTTTGTCAACGCCAGACCCCATGGTGGCGTTGCCCTGAGGGTCTAAGTCAACGAGCAAAACACGCTGGCCCACTTTGGCCAAACCTGCAGCCAAGTTGACCGCAGAAGTTGTTTTGCCAACACCGCCTTTTTGATTTGCAACACAGAAAATTTTTGCCATGAGTTACTCTTTTAATTTTCGGTTGATGCGCTCATTTACCAAGGGCCAGTTTGAGGCCAAAACCAATCAAACACAGGCCCGCCACTTTTTGTAAAAACCCTGACACTCTGGGGTTGGCTCGAATGCGTTCTGCCATGTTGTGCGTGATGTAAACCACGCCCAAACAGTACATTAAACCCAAGATGGCAATGGTTACCGCCATGAATGAAAAAGTAATCATTCCTTGATGCTTCTCGGGGTCGATGAATTGGGGAAAGAAAGCAAAATAAAACATGATGGCCTTGGGGTTTAGCAAGGTGATGAACATGGTTTCTTTGAAGTATTTGCCTGGCGTAATCTTGATCGTTGGTCCTTCACCAGGCTTGGCAAAAACCATCCTGGCGCCTAGCCAAGCCAAGTAAGCAGCGCCCACCCACTGCATGGCCAAAAACAAATCAGGATAGGTTTGAAGCAAGGCAGCCACACCTGCCACCGTCATCCACAACAATATTTGGTCACCCAAGAGTAGCCCCAACACAGAGGCAACACCACCCTTCATTCCACCTTGGCTGGTCGACGTGATCAAGGCCAAATTACCAGGGCCTGGCAAAAACAAAAGCAAGACAAAAGCGGCCACAAATGCGCCGTAATCTGAAATTCCAAACATGCGAGGCTTTCTTATTTGGCCCAAGTGTAATGGGCGATGGCCAAATCTACTCAATTAGGCTGGCGAACTTGTTGATTTTTTCATCCAAATCATGCAGCGCTCGGCATCCAAACCAGGAACCGCGAGTTGTTCCACGTGAAACACAGTGGCAAACGAAGGCAAACCAGCCATTTCTTCGGCTGGCAATTTGCCCTTCATGGCCATCCAAACACTGCTATCGTTCAGCGCACCGACAGACCAGGTGACAAAGTCAGGCAAGGATGCAAAGGCCCTTGAGCAAACAACATCAAAGGGGCCACTCAATGTTTCAACGCGCGCGTGGACGCCTTTGAGATTAGGCAACCTCAAGTTGGCGGCCACCTGCTGAACAAATGCGGCCTTCTTAGACACGGCATCCACGCACGTCACCCTCACCTTTGGGCAACAAATGGCAATGACAACACCCGGCAAACCACCACCCGACCCCACGTCCAACAAGGCACAAGCCCGCTCATCAAAGGACGGGATGGTGTGAAGATGTCGCGTTAAAGGGCCAATGGCCGACAAACTGTCCAACAAGTGATGTGTCAACATTTCTTGAGGATCGCGCAAGGCCGTCAAGTTGTAGACCTTGTTCCATTTTTGAATCAAGGCCAAATAAGCCAGCAACTGCTGCTGCTGGGCATCACTCAAACTCAAACCCAAAGCCTCAATGCCAGCCGCCAAGCTTGCGGCCAAGTCGCCAGGTCCCGCTGACAACCCACGCATCACGAAGCGACGCCCTCAGCACCCTCAACCAACTCAGGCCTAACGGCCATAAACTCTTGGAAGCCGCCTTTTTTCAAATGAATCAGCAACAAGGAAATGGTGGCGGGCGTAATGCCGGAGATACGAGACGCCATGCCCAAGGTTTCTGGGCGATGCTTGGCCAACTTTTGGCGAGCCTCAATCGACAAAGAAGAAACCTGCAGATAGTCCAACTTGGCGGGCAACCTTAAGTTTTCATAGTAGGCTGAGCGTTCAACCTCCACTTTTTGCCTGTCAATGTAGCCCGAGTATTTGGCCGTGATCTCGACCTGCTCAATCACAGCTTCGGCCACGTCGCCCAATGTTTCACGTGAAACAGCACTGGCCTCAAAGCGACCACCATCCAAACTCATGAGCTGAGAATACGAAACATTCGGACGGCGCAGCAAGTCCAACAAGTTGTGCTCGTGCTCAATGGCTTTGCCCAACACGCGCTCGGACTCTGCGCTTGGTAAGTTTCGAGGGTTGACCCAAGTAGACTTCAGACGTTCTGTTTCACGTGAAACAGCTTCGCGTTTGGTGCAGAAAGATACCCACCGGGCATCGTCCACCAAGCCCATTTGGCGGCCTACCTCTGTGAGTCGAAGATCGGCATTGTCTTCTCGCAATTGCAAACGGAACTCTGCTCTGCTGGTAAACATGCGGTACGGTTCGGTCACGCCTTTGGTAATCAGGTCGTCCACCAGCACACCCAAATAAGCTTGGTCACGCGTGGGCAGCCATGCGCCGCCCATGTCATTGGCTTGCCCCGACAGCGCGCGGCATTGAAGCGCCGCATTGATGCCCGCGAACAAACCTTGCGATGCGGCCTCTTCATAACCTGTGGTGCCATTGATTTGCCCAGCAAAAAAGAGTCCGCCAATTTGCCGAGTTTCAAAGCTGCTTTTCAAAGATCGCGGGTCAAAGTAGTCGTACTCAATGGCGTAACCAGGGCGAAGAATGTGCACATTTTCCAAGCCTTTCATAGAGCGCACCAAGGCGTACTGAATGTCAAACGGCAAGCTGGTAGATATCCCATTGGGATAGAACTCGTGGGTGGTCAAACCCTCAGGTTCTAAAAAGATTTGATGACTGTCTTTGTCGGCAAAACGGTTGATCTTGTCTTCAACGCTGGGACAGTAGCGCGGGCCCACGCCTTCAATCTTTCCTGTGAACATGGGGCTACGGTCAAAGCCAGATCGAATGATGTCGTGGGTTCGCTCATTGGTATGCGTTACCCAGCAAGGCATTTGCGCGGGATGCATGTTTGACTTGCCCATAAAGCTGAAAACGGGAACACCACCTTCAGGATTCAAGCCCCCCGGCATGCCATCGCCTGGCTGTTCTTGGCATTGACTGAAGTCGATGGTGCGGCCATCTAGGCGAGGCGGCGTACCTGTTTTCAAACGGCCCTGCGGCAGCTTGAGTTCCTTCAAACGAGCAGACAGGCTGACAGCAGGCGGATCACCCGCTCGGCCAGCCGCATAGTTTTCTAGGCCCACATGAATTTTGCCATCCAAGAATGTACCGGCCGTTAAGACTACCGTTTTAGAACGAAAGCGAACGCCCACTTGCGTCACAGCGCCCACCACTCGGTCTTCTGTGCCATTGGACTCCACCATGAGATCGTCTACAGCTTGCTGAAAAAGCCAAAGGTTTTCTTGGTTTTCGAGGCGGTGGCGAATGGCGGCTTTGTACAAAATACGATCGGCTTGGGCACGCGTGGCACGAACAGCGGGGCCTTTAGAGCTGTTCAGAATTCGAAATTGAATGCCCCCTTCGTCGGTGGCCAGCGCCATGGCCCCGCCCAAAGCGTCCACCTCTTTTACAAGGTGGCCTTTGCCAATGCCACCAATGGAAGGGTTGCAACTCATCTGCCCCAAGGTCTCGATGTTGTGCGACAGCAAAAGGGTTTTGCAACCCATGCGAGCAGATGCCAAAGCAGCCTCGGTGCCTGCATGGCCGCCGCCGATAACGATCACATCAAATTCTTGTGGATAAAGCATCAAATCACCCGTTCATGGCTCGTTTGGCCGGCGCTGCCCGCGCCGTGGGAGGCCGATGGCCAAGGGCATTGATTTTATCTGCATCGGGTGTTCCATGCGCGACTGCACGGCAATCACCGCTCAAGCTAAGCTATCGGCCACACAAGGAGTCCTCATGACGCAACACAACAACACCAACCGCTTCCACCCAGATGAGTGGCAATTGCGCGTCGACTTGGCCGCCTGCTACCGCTTGGTGGCTTTGTATGGTTGGAGCGATTTGGTCTTCACACACATCAGCGCCAAGTTGCCGTCCTCTGTGGCGGGTGATGCGCATCAATTTTTGATCAACCCGTATGGCCTGATGTTCGACGAAATCACCGCATCAAGTTTGGTCAAAATAGACATGCATTGCAACAAGCTGGACGAAGACAACCCACACCCGGTCAACCCTGCCGGCTTTGTCATTCACAGCGCTGTGCATGAAGCGCGCCCCGATGCGGGATGCGTCTTGCACACCCACACACGCGCAGGGATTGCAGTCAGTGCACAAAGGCATGGCGTGCTGGCCATAAGTCAACAGAGCACCTTTGTCTTAGCCTCTCTCGCCTATCACGACTATGAAGGCGTGGCCATTCGAGATGATGAAAAGGCCAGGTTGCAAAACGATTTAGGCGAGTCCAACTATTTAATGCTGCGCAACCATGGCCTGTTAACGGTTGGCAAGTCCATCGAAGACGCGTTCTTACAGATGTACACCTTTGAGAACACGTGCCGTATCCAAGTGGACGCTTTGGCGGGTCAAACAAACCCGACCGATTTAACGGCGGTCAATCCTCAAATTTTGACGGGCGTGGCGCACGCCATGAAAGTTCAAACAGGTGGCCTAGGCGGCTCATTTGTGTGGCCTTCTTTGCTGCGGAAATTGAACCGCGAAAACCCCGGCTACGACGTTTGAGGTTTCAGCGGTTTTTGTTGCCAAGCCACAAAAGCGCCTAACAACAAAGCCGCTGCCGAAAACACCAAACCCCGATGCAAGCCGCCAGGACCATCGGCAATCCAACCCACCACAGTAGGGCCCACTATTTGTCCCACGGCAAACACCACCGTAAATGCACTGATACCAGAAGCCCATTGTGACGCAGGCAAATTGTGTTTCACCATGGCGGTGGTGGAGGCAACCACCGACAAAAATACACCCCCAAACAAAACACCTGACAAAAGCATGGCGGGCCATGCAGAAGTGATTGCAGGAATGACCGTGGCCACACTTAACAACGCGTTCAAAATGGCCAGGGCTTGTCCGCCGCGATAATGATTCAACAAGCCCGCCCAAATTCTGGAAGAGGCCACCACCGCCAGACCCAAAGCGGCATAAAAGAAAGTGATGTTGGCAGCCGAGGCTCCCTGCTCACGCAACACCGCCACCACAAAAGTCATGTAGCCAATGTAGCCCACACCAAAAAGGCCGTAGCCCAACAAACCCGCGGCCCAGACGCGCCATCGTGGCTTCTGGTTCAGTTGTGGAGACTCAGACCCAGCTTGTTCGTTGACGTTGCTTGACGAAGGCAATACAGGCAATAGCTCTGGCATCCAACGTTTCAAATGCGTTCGAATCGCATAAAGAACCATGCTGATGATTGCGCAGACAATGCCCAAACACCACCAAGCCCATGCCCATGCATGAGGCGAATGTTCGGCAGAAGCCATGGCCATTGCTGCCGGAACACACAAGGCCGAGATCACGATGCCCCATCCCGTTCCGCCATAATAAATACCCAACAACAGGCCCGACTGCGATGGTGTGTGTGCCCCCAACCTAGCGGCCAACAGGCCACCGGACACGAACACAGAGGCACTGGCCACGCCCGCTAAAAAGCGTTGCAACAACAAATACAAAGCATCGGTAAAGAATCCGGTCAAGGCCATCAACGATGACGCCAAAATAGAACCTAAGATCAAAACGTGCACCGCGCCCCAGCGTTTCAACGCCCACGGTGTCATCAATGCGCCTAACAAATAGCCCAATGCGTTGAAAGTGTTCATGGCACCTGCTAAGGTGTAGGTCCACGATAAATCGTCTCGCATAGGCGGCAGTAAAAGTGCATAGGCAAATCGCGTCATGCCCAATGACACGGCCGCCGCCATTGACACACACACGGCCAGCCAAAGCGCCGTCCATAACCTGATACTTTGTGACATGAAAAACTTATTCGAACCTTGCCAAGCAGGCTCACTTCAATTGGCCTCGCGCATTGTGATGGCACCACTCACACGCAACCGTGCGCCCAACGCTATGCCCAATGCACTCATGGCTGAATACTATGCGCAACGGGCCAACCCCGCAACCGGTGCAGGACTCATCATCACCGAGGCAACCGCCATCAGTCATCAAGGGCAAGGCTATTCAGATGTGCCTGGCATTTGGTCCCCCGAACAAGTGAGCGCATGGCAAGCAGTGACACATGGCGTGCATGCAAAGGGCGGCAAGATAGTGATGCAACTTTGGCACGTTGGCCGTATCTCTCACACCAGCTTGCAACCCGGGGGTCAAGCGCCTGTTGCACCTTCAGCCATCACTGCCAAATCAAAAACCGTTTTAATTGAAAACGGTGTGCCGAGTTTTGTGGCGACGTCTGAACCTCGCGCACTTCGGCTTGAAGAATTGCCAGGCATTGTGGCCGATTACCGCAATGCTGCTCGCAACGCCATTGATGCAGGATTCGATGGCATCGAAGTACATGCCGCGAATGGTTATTTGATCGATCAATTTTTGCGCGCCGATAGCAACCATCGCACAGACGCCTATGGTGGCAGCATCGAAAATCGGGCACGATTGCTCAAAGAAGTGATGAATGCTGTGTGCGAAGAAATTGGTGCTAACCGGTGTGGCATTCGCATCTCCCCCGTCACGCCGGCCAATGACGCAAGCGATGCGGCACCACAGGCTTTGTTTGAACATGTGGCCAGTTTCTTGGGCACACTTTCATTGGCCTATGTACACGTTATCGAAGGCTCAACAGGCGCTGCCCGTGATTACCAACAAGGCGATCAAGCTTTTAATTACACGGCTTTAAAAGCGGCATACCAAAAAGCCGGTGGCAAAGGCGCATGGATGCTCAACAATGGCTATGAAAGAGACTTGGCCGATCAGGCCTTGCAAGCCGGTGCCGATCTAATTGCATTTGGAAAATCGTTCATTGCCAACCCAGATTTGGCTTCGCGCTTGAAACAAAACGGCCCATACAACACACCCGATCGTGCAAAGTTTTATGGCGGCAGGGAGGCCGGCTATACAGACTATCCAACCCTTACTTCTACGACCAGATCAAGCACGGCCTGACAATTCGGACTACCCCAAACCAATGGGTGCAGGCACTTTGCTCACAATACGGCTAAAGAGTTTTTCAAAGCCAGGTCCTGGCGGGTGTTTGCCCGTAAGGGGATCGGCGTTTTGATCGAAAGCTTGGTCCACTTCGTTCCAGTCTTCATCGGTCAACGCGCCTTGTGCTGCAGGTAACACCACTGTTTCTTCAAGGCGCATGTGCTCTAAATAAGATTCTGCATAAGGACCAAAAGCATCTACAAAAGCCGCTTTGCGCGCAACCCCTACTTGCTCCCACGCTAACAACAAATGTAGCAATTCACGCACTGCCTTTTCGCTGTGCATGTGGTCGCGCTCTAAGCGGTCAATTGCACCTCTGACTTCGGGTGCCTTTTTGGCAATTTTGGGAAACAACAGGTTAGATTCTTTAGGGTGATGCAATCGCTCTGGAAATTCATCGATATAAAAGAGCATGGCGCGCATCACATCGAAAAACTGTTGTGAATCATTGGACGGTCCCTGTTCCAGCAATTTCATCATGGCATGAAGCATGGCCGCCAGCGATGCGTGTTCATCGCGAATGATGTAAAGGCTTCTTCTTTTCATAAGTCTCTTGCTTTCCTTGTCCAATAGCGTCAAAGTCTGAATAACAGACACGCACAGTCTGATGCGATTTGCAATTTCAGAAAATGATGCAGATCAAGAAATCCATGCAAAACTCTGTCCTATGAACACATTCATAACTCCTTTTAAGGGACGCCGAGTTGAACAACAAGTTCAAGGCCAAGCAACCCGCGACGGCGATGGCGTCAAACTTACGCGTGTCCTCACGCAAGCGCACCAACGAAGGCTAGATCCTTTTTTAATGCTCGACAATTTTGGCAGTGACGATCCCAAAGACTATGGCGGTGGTTTTCCTGACCACCCGCACCGAGGCTTTGAAACTGTCACTTATATGATCGCTGGCCGCATGCGCCACAAAGACAGTGCCGGTCATGAAGGCTTGCTTCAAAATGGTGGTGTTCAGTGGATGACTGCTGGCCGTGGTGTTGTGCACAGTGAAATGCCAGAGCAAGAAGATGGCGTGATGGAGGGTTTTCAACTTTGGCTCAATTTACCCTCAAGAGACAAACTGTGTCAGCCCACTTATCAAGACATTCAAAGCGAAAAAATTCCTGAGTTCTTGTCACACGACGGTATCAAAGTGCGCGTCATTGCAGGTCAAACACATGGTGTCCGTGGCGCAGTTCAGAGACCGGTTGATGCGTTTCCAACCGATGCTTTGTATTTGGACATTCATTTTGAACAAGAGGGTTCATTTCAACAAGTGCTGCCTGCTCAGCACAATGCTTTTCTGTTTGTGTACCGAGGTAGTGTGAACGTTGTCAGTCATGCGCAAAATACACCTGTGGCACTTCACAAAATGGCCATTCTTCAAAATGAAGCGGATGGTGTTGAAATACACGCCACTGCAGGCAGCAAAGTATTGCTAATTGCGGGCCAACCCCTGAACGAACCCATTGCGCAATATGGTCCCTTTGTGATGAACACACGCGATGAACTGATTCAAGCCGTCGATGATTTCAGGGCCGGTCTTTACACTTCATAACAATTTCTGCAACTTAGAGACACATGGTTTTGTCAAACTGACAGAAGTCCTTTGACATTTCTTGCAATCAATGCAGGTGCATGTCCGAGGCCTTTTAACCAAAGGAGCTCTCATGTTCACATCTCGCCGTATCGCTCTAAGTACCGCCCTGTTACTTGGATTTGGTATTCATTTTTCAAGTTTTTCACAAACACCTGGAACACCGCCGCAAGGCATGCGCCCCATGATGGGCAACACACAAATGGACTCACAGCGTGAAGCCCGCCAGCAAAAACACTTGAATGAATTGAAAGCTGCATTGCAACTGGAAGCATCTCAAGAAAATGCATGGAATACATTTTCGTCTGAAATAAAACCGCCATCAAAAAGAACTGCAAAACCACATCCAGCTGACATGGAAAAAATGACCACGCCAGAAAGAATTGACAGAATGATGGCACACAAAAGTGAGAGAGATGCAGAAATAAACAAACGCATGATGGCTACCAAAACCTTTTATGCGGCTTTGACACCCGCACAACAAAAAGTATTTGATACGCATACCCACAAATTCATAAAACAAGGCCCTATGGGTCACCATGGCAAAATGCATCCATGATCTGGGGACTCAGTGAAGAACAAATTGCATCGTATGGCCTGACTTTTGGCATTGCAGCATTCATGCTGTACATGCTGTTCATCATTGGCCAATTGGCATGGGAATCTAAAGCAGGAAAATTTGGTACCTTTGTTCTTTTTCTGGGTTTGGCTTTTGGCATGCTGGGTTTCATTGCCAAAGTAGGAATCCAATGGTTCTTAGAAAAATGATTTTGTCAACGTACAAACTTGTGGACAATTTTTGAATAACTACCATGTTATCCACAGAAATTTAAATTTTCAAAACTTGTTCATGTTTGCACGACACCACGATTGCAGCCTCATGCACACCCTTCAAAATGATCCAATTCATTGATCTGTAAAGAAAAAAGGGACTTGTCCACAAGACAGGTCCCTCTTTATCTACTACTACTATGTATTAATCTATATAAAAGAAGAATACAAAGACAAAGTCTACTTTTGAATTAAATTGATTTTCTAAATGCATCCATGCTGTTTTGCCACTGAACCATGGCAGCCGCCAAGTTTCTTTCTTTGACATGACCAAAGCCTTTGACCAAGTCTGTCACGTTGGCAAATTGCACGGCAAGCGCATGGTTCTCGGCTTTCAAAGAAGCCAAAACTTCGGACATGGCATCCATGTATTCTTGAATCAAGGCACGTTCTGTTTGTCTTTCTTCAGTTTTGCCGAAGATGTCGAATACAGTACCCCTCAAGAATTTAAGTTTTGCCAATACTTTGAAAGCCAGCAACATGGATGGTTGCATTTTTTGTTTCAGTAACTGGCCCTTCTCATTGCGTTTTGCAAGCAAGGGTGGGGCTAAGTGGTAATAGACCTTGAAATCACCCTCAAACTGGGTTTTAACGCGTTCTAAGAACTGTTTGTCGGTGTGCAAGCGGGCCACTTCGTATTCATCTTTGTAAGCCATCAATTTGAACAATTGCTTTGCCACTGTTTCGGTTAGCAAAGATTTTCCTAAAGCTTGCTCTTTTTGTTGAACAAGATTGACAAAACTTGCGTATTGTTTTGCATAAGCAGCATTTTGATAAGCCGTTAAAAATTCAACCCTTTGTGCAATCAAATCTTCTAAGCGATCACGTTTCTTAAAGTGAACCACTTGAGATGGTTTTAAAAGTGCTTCAACGGCACCCAAGTGCTGAGCGGCATGACGACCCCATTCAAATGCTGCCAAGTTGTTGGCAACGGCCACTTCGTTCAGTTCAATGGCACGTTGCAAGGCTTCTAAACTCAAAGGAACCCATCCTTTTTGCCAGGCATAGCCCAAGATCATGGGATTGATGTAAATGGTGTCGCCCATCAATTGAGACGAAAGTTTGTCTGCATCAAAGGCAGCCAGACCTTCAAGCCCCACTGCTGTCGCAATTTCTTGCGCACAGCTTTCAGCCGGATTAACCCATTGCGTATCTTTGACAAACGCTGCTGTAGGTGTGCTGTGTGAATTTAAAGCGACATGAGTGCGCCCTTGCCGCATGCGTGACAATGTTTCTTTGCCTGCACTCACAATGGGGTCACAACCCAAGATCAAATCGGCCGCTGCCATGCTGACACGGGTGGTTTGAATTTGATCTTGGTGCTTGGCCAACAACACATGACTCCAAGTGGCACCTCCTTTTTGCGCCAAGCCAGCAGAATCTTGTGTCACGATGCCCAAACCGTCTAAGTGAGCTGCCATGCCCAACAATTGACCAATGGTGATAACGCCTGTTCCACCCACACCAGCCACAACGATGCCGTAAGCGTTCAATGAGGTGGATAAATCGGGCAAAGATGGCAATGACAAAGCCGGTAATTGAGCAGGATTGAATTTTTGTTCTTTTGATTTTTTGCGAAGTTGGCCCCCTTCAATGCTGATGAAGCTAGGGCAAAAACCTTTCAAGCAACTGGTGTCTTTGTTGCACGTATTCTGGTTGATGGTGCGCTTTCGACCAAAGTCGGTTTCTAAGGGTTCAACTGATAAGCAGTTCGATTGCACTCCGCAATCACCACAGCCTTCGCACACCAATTCATTGATCATCACGCGAACTGCGGGATCGACCATGGTGCCGCGCTTGCGTCGCCGACGTTTTTCGGTGGCACACGTTTGGTCGTAAATGATGACCGTACAACCTTTGACCTCACGCAATTCACGTTGTACAGCATCGAGTTCATCCCGGTGGTGCACCAGCACACCTTCAGCCAGTGCAACACCGTTGTACTTTTCAGGTTCGTCGGTAACCACTTTGATGACCACAGCGCCTTCTGCACGCATGCTTTGGGCAATTTGAACCACCGTGTGGCCTTCTGCACGTTCACCGATGCGTTGACCGCCCGTCATGGCCACGGCATCGTTGTACAAAATTTTGTAGGTGATGTTGACACCTGCAGCAATGCTTTGACGAATGGCCAAAATACCACTGTGAAAATACGTGCCATCGCCAATGTTGGCAAACACATGTTGGTCATTGCTGAAATGTTGTTGGCCAATCCAAGGTGTGCCCTCACCGCCCATTTGTGTAAAGCCAACCGTGCTGCGGTCCATCCACAAGCTCATGAAGTGACAACCAATGCCCGCCATGGCCCGCGAGCCTTCAGGTACTTTGGTGCTGGTGTTGTGCGGACAACCTGAGCAAAACCAAGGCATGCGATCGGCTGCAGGATTTAACACCAAACTGTTTTGTGAGCGTTCTTTGCCTTCAATGATTTGAAGTTGAGAATTCATGCGAGCCACAATGTCTGCAGGCAAATCCAACTTCAAGAGGCGGTGTGCCAAGGCTTTGGCAATAAGGGTGGGTGTAAGGTCTGCGTTGGCGCGCAACAAGCGATGCGCTGACGGATTGGGGACAGACCACTCACCTCCCGCATCATTGCCATCTAGTTCATCGAATTTACCGACAATGCGAGGGCGCTTTGAATCAGGCCAGTTGTAGAGCTCTTCTTTGAGTTGGTATTCAATGATTTGGCGCTTTTCTTCGACCACCAAAATCTCTTTCAAACCTTGGGCAAAATCGCGCGTGGTCTGGGCTTCAAGAGGCCACACCACAGACACTTTGTGAACACGGATGCCAAGGTGTTGACAGGTTTCTTTGTCGAGCCCTAAGTCCAACAGTGCTTGACGGGTGTCGTTGTAGGCTTTGCCACTGGCAATGATGCCGTAACGATCATTGCTGCTTTCAATCACGTTGTGGTTCAAACGATTGGCGCGAATGTAGGCAAGCGCAGCGTACCATTTGAAATCAAACAAGCGAGCTTCTTGCTCAAGTGCTGAATCGGGCCAACGAATGTGCACACCGCCAGGGGGCATTTCAAAATCTGGCAAGACAATATTGACGCGGTCTGCATTGATATCGGCTGTGGCACTGGACTCCACAATTTCTTGAATGGTCTTCATGCCTGACCAAACGCCTGCAAAGCGGCTCAAGGCAATGGCGTGCACACCCAAGTCCAAGACTTCTTGAACAGAAGCGGGAAAGAAAACGGGCAAACCACATGCCTTAAAAATATGATCGCTTTGATGAGCAGCCGTCGAACTCTTGGCCACGTGATCGTCGCCAGCGACTGCCAAGACGCCGCCCCAGGGCGTGGTACCTGCCATGTTGGCATGTTTAAAAACATCTGAGCAACGGTCAACCCCAGGACCCTTGCCATACCAAATGCCAAAAACACCATCCATCTTGTTGCTGCCAGGCGGTGCAAACCCAAGCTGCTGAGTGCCCCACAAAGCCGTGGCGGCCAATTCTTCATTGACACCGGGTTGAAAAACAATATTGTGTTTTTCCAAGTAGGGTTTGGCTTTCCACAAGGCTTGGTCATAGCCACCCAAAGGTGAGCCACGATAGCCACTGATGAGTGCGCCTGTTTTTTTGCCAGCCAGTGCGTCACGCTCTTGCTGCAGCATGGGCAAGCGAACCAGGGCTTGAACACCACTCATAAATGCACGGCCTGTGGCCAAACTGTATTTATCGTCTAGCGTGACGTTGGCCAAGGCTTGGCGCAAGTGTTCGGGCAAGGGAGCGTTCATGGTGTTCCACTTTCAAATGCGATTTGTCGCAGTTTAGAACGACAAAGCTTATCGTGGAAGCAAAACCCATGCTTTCATGTCTTGTTTGAGACGGCCGGCCAATTCGCCAGCGGCGTCACCTGAGCCCGCGTAAAAATCTGCACGGACAGCCCCCAATATGGCGCTGCCAGTGTCTTGTGCAATGACCAAGCGCTGCAATTGTGTTTGAGGACCAGCGCTAACAAGCCACACAGGCGTGCCGTAAGGAATACTGCCCGGATCGACGGCAATTGAACGTCCCGCAGTCAAAGGTACGCCTTGTGCGCCTTTGGGACCCAGCAAGGCCGAGGCACCGCTTAAAGCTTCTTCTTTGAAAAAAACATAGCGTGGGTTTTTGAAAAGCAATTCCTGGGTTCGCTTAGGGTTTTGGGCTAACCAAGCCTTGATGCCCGGCCAAGTGGCATCTTTGGTCAATTTTTGGTCAAGCAACCAACGGCCAATGCTTTGATAAGGCTGATCATTGGTGCCGGCAAAGGCCAAACGAACTTGTTTGCGGCGGCCATCAGACTCGGTGACCCATAACCTGCCAGAGCCTTGAATGTGCAAAATCATGGCATCGATCGGGTCTGCGATGAAGGCAATTTCTTTGCCTTTGAGGGCGGCCTGTGCCGCAGGCAATGTGCCAATTTCTTCACGTGTAAACCATGGGGAGCGAGATTTCAAGTTGTTTGGTGGCGCATAGAGCGGCACTGTGAATCCACTTTTGAGTGTTCTTGAAGCCTCTATCACCGGTTCGTAATATGCGGTCAGCAAACCATTGGCAGGCGTGCTGCTTTCTTCTAGGCTTTCAACACGGTAAGGCACAAAGTTTTGCATCAACCAGGTGCGTTGATCGACGCTGGTTTGGCCTTCTAAGCGCTTCACGCTTTGACACAAAGGTGTTGTGACAACAGATGCGCGAGAACAACTTTGCAACCATGCCACCCAAGCCTCGTTCAGGTTATCGCTTGTAAGCCCAGGCAAATCAGCCCAAGCCGCCCTGACCCAGCGGCTTTTATTTCTAACAATGCTAGGCGGCGACGTGATGGTGCTGGGCGGCATCACAACGACGGGTTCGGCAGGCGTTACAAGTATTTCTGCCTTTGGGGGCGCCGCAGGTTTGGGCGGAGATGCACAAGAAGCCAAAAGACACAGGGTCAAAACCATTGACCATCGTGCTGTAAACGGACGCAAGCGGTGTGACCATTTCCGATCAAAGGCTAAAACTAACGGCACACTCAAATCTCACGCAAAAGATTGGCCAATTCAACGGCAGATTTGACGTCCATTTTCTCGAACACGCGAGAGCGATGGACCTCAACCGTTCGCACGCTGATGTCAAGCTGACTTGCAATCAGTTTGTTGGGCAAGCCTTCAACCACCAGTCGCATGACGTCTTGCTCGCGGTCGGTCAACTCAGCCAAACGAGAAACCAAATCGGCGCTTTGCAGACGCAAGCTTAAGCGTTGGTGTGACAACGCCAAGGCTTGTTCCACGCGGTCAACCAAGGCATTGTCAGAAAAAGGTTTTTCACAAAAGTCGAAGGCACCCCGCTTGACGCTGTCGACCGCTGTGGGCACGTCAGCATGTCCGCTGAGAAAAATAACCGGCCAGGTCTGTGCCAAACCATTTCCAATGAGGGTTTCGAACAAGGCCAAGCCACTTTGACCGGGCATGCGCACGTCCAGCAAAATGCAACCGGCTTGGGTTGGAACAGGTGCTTGTGGGCTTGTGAATTTCTGCGCAAGCATTTGTTCAAATGCCTCGGCACTTGCAAAAGACTCGCTCATGAGCCGTCGAGATCGCAACAACCAAGCCATGGCATCTCGCACGATGGCATCGTCATCGACAATGTAAACACAGGCATTCAGGACGGGTTGCATGCGTGAATTCTATGCTGAGCTTAAGCTTCAGAAGCCGTTGGCAACGTGAACCTGAACAAGGTTCCTTGGGGCTCATTGGGAGAAAACTCCAAATGCCCGCCATGCTGCTCAACCACGGTTCTGCAGAGACTCAGGCCCAAGCCCATGCCTTCCTTTTTGGTTGTGAAAAATGGCGTGAACAGTTGCGCAGCAATTTCAGGCGTGATGCCCAAACCCAAATCAGTCACAGAAAACTCGATCCAAGCATGGGACAAGCTAGACCCGGCGCGCTTTACGTTCAGCGTCAACAGTCGTTGCGCGCAATCGGGATGGTCCATCGCTTGCATGCCATTGCGCGCCAAATTCAACAGAACTTGCTCAACCATGGTGCGATCACACAGTACCGGTGGCAAGCCGTTATCAATGTGCGTCACAACGCGGACCTTCAATTTGTGTGCTTGCAATTGAACCAGTGGCATCACGGCATCAACGATGACGCGCACCGCCACAACTTCTCGATCTTGATCGCGACGACGAACAAAATCGTGAACACTGTTGATTACTTTGCCAGCACGATTGGCTTGTTCGGAGATGCGCTCCAAGGCCATGTGCAGATCTCTTAAGGTGTGGTCGTTGACAGCGTCTTGCGGTTGTTGAAGAAGGTTCAAAGACCCGGTGGCATAACTTGAAATAGCGGCCAAGGGCTGGTTCAGTTCATGGCTTAGCAATGAGGCCATTTCGCCTACTGTCGCTAAACGTGCCGTGGCTTGGAGTCGTTCCTGACTGGCACGGGACAATTCTTCGACGCGTCGTTGTTCACTGATGTCCAAAAATGCGCTCATCCATCCAGTTTGTTGGCCCAGCAAATTGATCAAAGGGGCTTCAAAAATGAGAACAGGAAAACGAGAGCCATCGTTTCTGACAAAAACAGACTCAAATCCTTCACGCGGTGGTGCGTTGCCTGCCAAGCGTACCGCTTGACGCTGCTGATACTCGCCCACCATTTCTGGCGGCCAATAAGGCATCGGTGCTGATTTGCCAAGCAGCTGATCGGCGTCAAACCCCACCATTTGACAAAATGCAGGGTTCACATAAGTAATGCGCCCCTTTAAATCTCTGGCGCGCAGACCTGTGACCAATGAGTCTTCCATGGCTTTTCGAAATGCCAAGGCGTCGGCCAAATCACGTTCAGCTTTAAGGCGCCTGCGAGAGTCCTTTACCAACAACACCAGGACCGAAACAAGCGCAATAGACATTGCTGTGACAAGCGCTGGGAGAATATTGGGAAACAGGTCTGGGGCTGCTCGGCGGCCATCCATCCGAAGCAACAAGGTGTTCCCTG